>VOFK01002006.1_pt1 | contig 122567 bp, 99 predicted proteins | sample 5384121 | NCBI WGS metagenome assembly VOFK01 (sample SAMN12384730, study PRJNA508395) | human gut metagenome | isolation source: healthy gut J | host: Homo sapiens
CTCAGTATGATTAACGCCTGCATATCCATCATGGAAGCGATCATTCCCGAAAGCTCGTCATTGTCTGTAAACATCAGTTCAGTGACCGAAATGGTATCATTCTCATTTACGATAGGTATGACACCGTTCTCCAGCATCACCATCATACAGTTGCGCTGGTTCAGGTAATGACGGCGCGTGCCGAAACTTTCTTTCGTAGTCAGCACCTGCCCGACGGGAATACCGTGTTCGCGAAACAGCTCATAGTACCGGTTGATCAGTTTAGCCTGGCCCACCGCCGAGAAAAGCTGCCTTTGCTCCACGCTATCCAATTTCTTGGAAGGCTTGATCTCGCTGCGTCCCGAAGCTACCGCCCCGGATGAAATCAGAATGACTTCCACCCCGGCTTTGCGCAATTCCGCCACCTGGTCTACCAATGCCGACATACGCGTCACATCCAGCGTACCGTCTTTACGCGCCAACACATTACTACCGATCTTTACTGCTATTCTTGTAAACTGAACTGCCATTTCTCTTGTTATTTTAGAAACACAAATATAGATATTAAAATCAATCTGTAAAGTCAAATAAGCCAAAAATTAACCTTTATCGTATTTGTGTGCATGTATTTTTATTCTCATCTTTGCAAAATGAAAATATATAACGATAATATTCAACAGGTAAACGTATGGTTAAAGCTATTTTCGATATTGACGGTACACTGGTTTCTTTTAAAACACATAAGATTCCTGCTTCGACCCAAGAAGCATTAAAGGCACTCCGTGATAAAAGCATTAAAATATTTATTGCTACCGGACGCCCACAATGTTTAATAAACAACCTGGGTGACTTAGAGTTTGACGGGTATATCACCGTAAACGGAAGCTATTGCTTTACCGCCGGCCACCGGCCCATTTATAAAGGTTGCATCCCGCAAGAAGACATTGAACGGCTTATCACTTTCCAACAGAAATATCCGGTACCTTTCGTTTTTGCATACGGCAATGAAATGTTCGTCACTGAAGTGAATGACAGAGTACAGGCTGTTTCCGATCTGATTGAAATTCCTGTTCCCCCTGTCGCCTCCATAGAAGAAGCCCGTGGAAAAGACATCCTGCAAATAATGGGGTACTTTACGGCCGAAGAGGAAAAAGAAACAGATATATTCGGCAAAGTGCTGACCCATTGCGAGCCAATGCGCTGGTATCCATTGTTTGCCGACATCATTGCACGGGGCAACAGTAAAAGTACGGGAATAGACAAGGTACTGGAATATTTTGGCATCAACCTGAAAGACACCATGGCTTTCGGTGACGGCGGCAATGATATCCCCATGCTGAAACACGTAGCCACAGGGATAGCTATGGGAAACGCCGAACCTCATGTAAAAGCTGTGGCCGACTATGTGACCACCTCCGTAGATGAAGACGGAATAGCCAATGCGTTGAAACATTTCGGATTAATCTAAAGAAGGTTCGATAAAAGGAAAATGAATGCAGAGAGTATCCTCATGAGAGATCCCAAACTAAGGTTTTTCATGTCGTTTATTAATTTAAGAGATGCAAAGATATTCATTTACTTCTTATTAATTCGTTTCTTGTTTTGATTTCTTGACCCATTTTTCCAGAAAACTCTTTATCTTTACGCAAAATATTTATTAATTGCGAATCTATGAAGAAAACCAATTCTATCCTTTGCGCATTTGTATTGGCAGGCTCGCTCTTCGGCTGTTCCACAACACAGCAGAAGACAGGCGAAACTGACTACACGCAGTATGTTAACACGTTCATCGGAGCAGCAGACAACGGACATACCTTTCCCGGTGCCTGCCGTCCTTTCGGCATGATCCAGACAAGCCCCGTAACCGGAGCTGTCGGCTGGAGATATTGTTCGGAATATGTGTACACCGACTCCCTGATATGGGGATTTACCCAGACACACCTGAATGGAACAGGGTGTATGGACCTGGGAGACATCCTGGTGATGCCGGTTACCGGAACACGCGCCCGTGCCTGGGACGCTTATCGCAGCCACTTCCCCAAAGACAAGGAAGCAGCGACTCCCGGATACTACACCGTAGAGCTGGCCGACCCCGGCGTGAAGGCCGAACTGACCGCCTCTCCCCATGCCGCCCTGCACCGTTATACCTATCATAACGCCGACTCGGCATCTGTATTGATTGACCTTCAGCACGGACCTGCGTGGAACGAAAACCAATACCATTCGCAAGTACAAAGTTGCGAAACCAATTGGGAAGATGCACAAACCTTGACCGGACATGTACGCAACAGCGTATGGGTGAACCAGGATTACTTTTTTGTTATGAAGTTCAATCGTCCCGTCATAGATACCCTGTATCTGCCCATGGCCGAAACTGAAAAAGGGAAACGCATCATCGCTACTTTTGACATGAAGCCGGGAGAGGAACTGCTGATGAAAGTAGCCATGTCCACCACCGGCGTGGATGGAGCCAAGAAGAATATGGAAGCGGAAATAGCCGACTGGAATTTTGAAGGAGTGAAGCAAGCAGCCCACAACGAATGGAACAATTATCTGAGCCGCATTGAAGTAACCGGTACGGATGACGAGAAGACCAACTTCTATACCAGCTTCTACCATGCCCTGATACAGCCCAACCAAATCTCGGACGTAGACGGATGGTACCGTAATGCAGCCGATTCCATCGTTAAAGCCGGTAACGGAGCTTTTTATTCCACTTTCTCCTTATGGGACACTTATCGCGCCGCCCACCCGTTTTACACCTTAATGGTTCCTGAAAAAGTAGACGGATTCGTCAATTCATTGGTAGAACAGGCTGAAGTACAGGGCTTCCTGCCTATCTGGGGACTTTGGGGAAAAGAAACATATACCATGATTGGCAACCACGGTGTTTCAGTTATCGCTGAAGCGTATCGCAAAGGCTTCCGGGGTTTTGACGCCGAACGTGCCTTCAATGCTATCAAAAATACCCAGACCGTATCTCATAAACTGAAATCCGATTGGGAAACTTATATGAAATACGGTTATTTCCCTACAGACTTGATTAAGACAGAATCAGTATCCTCCACACTGGAGTCGGTATATGACGATTATGCCGCAGCCGATATGGCCCAACGTATGGGTAAAGAGGAAGATGCCGCTTATTTTGCCAAACGTGCCGATTTTTATAAGAACCTGTTTGATAAAGAAACGCAGTTCATGCGTCCCCGTAATGCTGACGGAAGTTGGAAATCTCCCTTCAACCCTAGTCAGGTTGCCCACATGGAAAGTACCGGTGGAGACTATACCGAAGGTAATGCATGGCAGTACACCTGGCATGTGCAACATGATGTGCCGGGGCTTATTGAGTTATTCGGCGGAGAACAGGCATTCTTAAACAAATTGGATTCTTTGTTCACCTTGAAACTGGAAACCACCCAGGCAGATGTTACCGGCTTGATCGGTCAATATGCACACGGCAACGAACCCAGCCATCACATTACTTATTTATATACGTTGGCAGGCCGCCCCGAACGTACCCAGGAACTGATCCGTGAAATCTTTGATACGCAATATCGTCCCGAACCCGACGGACTCTGTGGCAATGACGACTGCGGACAGATGTCAGCATGGTATATGTTCTCGGCTATGGGGTTCTATCCGGTAGATCCGGTAAGTGGCAATTATGTCTTCGGCGCTCCGCAGCTGCCTGAAATCGTTTTGAATCTGGCCGACGGAAAGACTTTCACGATCATTGCCGAAGGATTGTCAAAGGAACACAAGTACATTGACAGCATCACACTGAACGGTGAACCCTATACAAAGAATTATATCTCGCATGAAGATATTTTGAAGGGTGGGACTTTGGTGTATAAGATGAAATAAGGAATCTACCTCATTACAGGAAGAGGGTATAACAGCCGGCTCCGGCTATATACCCTCTTCCTGCTTTCTGTTCCTGATGCTTTCCAAAGGATCATAATGCTCCAGGTATCATGTCCTTATCCATGAAACATGATCATTATCTGCATAACTTCTGCTTTAGATATCTTGTAACTGCCATATTAAATTATAGCCATGGACCATGTCAAGTCAGAGCATGGTACAATGGGCAACACAAAAATACAACTCTCATATTTGCTCAATCCAAACTTTATTGCGTTATTTGCGTTACATGTTTTATGTAACATAAAAACTGCAATAAAGAATATTCCTACTAATCCATTTTTAATAACCGGTTACCAAGGACCCGACTATTTCTGTGACCGCGAAAATGCTTAGTGTGAAATAGAAACTTGAAAGAGCTTGAACACCTGATCCACAGAACCGAAATCTATCTTATTTTCTTCGATGTATCGGTTCCATCGGACTTGTTGTTTTTTAGGGAAAAGCTTTAAAAAACTCTTCTTGTTATAAAAGCGTTTCGTTTTTTTACCTACACTAACTTCGTAGGTTTTATTAATTCCGGTAACGATACGTTGGGCGTCCTGTATGCCACCGGATAACCCTGTACCTGTTAATCCTGAATAGTTATCCACGGAAGCCGTTTGTGTAGTTCCTCCATACGAAATCTTTTTGGGGGCTCTTCGTGTATCACCTGTATAGATTACATTGAATTTGGGCTGAGCTTGGATTACCTCTACCGCTTCTTGCTTTCCTATCAAGAAACTTCTGTTGCCTATGCGAAGCACCGCTATCAATTCCGGATCAGAAAACTCCTTTTCTTGTTGTTCCGGATCTTTAAAGACATAATGCTTCTTTATCAGATCATAATTGACCGGAGCCGTAAACTGTCTTCCATCTTTATATACAATCAAGCAATCTTGAAATTCATCAAACAGATAAGAGGAATTGTCCTTAGTATTTTGCGCAAACAGACCCACACAGAATATCCATATCCCTAACCAACATAAAATCAGTCTCATATATTTTCAGTTAATAGTTTATCTCAAGAAAGGGTGAGCCTGAAGCCCACCCTTTCATTTATTATAAAAGAATTCACCTGCGTTACGGAAGGAAAGTAACACGTACTTCATACATACGCTGATGTTGCTCCACTCCAGCAGGGCGATGAGCGATATTCTTCACCAGATAACGACGAGGCTTGGTAAAATCTCCCGGCATACCCAATTTAGGAGAGTCACCTACGGGTTCTACCGTACAGACAGAATAGCTTACCAGATAAAGTTCACCTATGATTTCATTCTTTCTAACAGGAAGAACTACATATTGTGAACGGTTATCAACAGGATTCACCAATTCAAAGTCACCGGAGAACTTGCTGCCATCAAACAAGAACCCCTTGTTAGCTGTCGAATATTGTACATCCGAAGCGGCATATACGTTTAATACATACACCTTGCCATCAGGCGCACTGCTATCGGATTCTATTGTTTCCGAACCTTCCACTTTTATTGATTCTCCGGCAGCCACAACTTTCCCATCCGGCATGGTATAGGGAGCCCCCGTTCTGTTAACCCACGTAAAAACGTCAGAACTTCCAATCAAACGAGTATCAATATAATTGTCCACCCATTTGTTCCAGTTAACTGCATAAATCTTGTCATTAAACAATTCCCGGGCTTTTAACTCGATTTTGCTTACCCCTACTTCTGAATAAACAGATTCCGGTGCCTCTTCATAAGTCAATCCGGCAGTACAACTAGAAATAACTGATGCACTGCACAACACAGCTGCACCTATACATATTTTATTTAGCAATTTATTCATCATAACTATCTTTTTTTAATTGTTATAGTTGAAGTTTTTCCATCCCGGATTCTGTTGCAATTGTGTATAGTCTCTCAACATGGACTGTGAAAATGGTACAAAGTAGTATCTTGCATCATCAAACTTTCTTTCATAATAAGAATACGGCATCTCAAAAGTCTGGAATTTAGGAGTAAAATATCCTTCACCACCCGGCTCTACAGGATAACCATTCTCACCAGCCTTTTCGCTTTCCATACCTTTACGGAAAATCCATAATCCTCTGGAAGGAGTATTCAACTCTTCAATAGTCGTTTTGCCTTCTGCTTCCCCCCAACGCAATAAATCGAAATAACGGAAGCCCGGACATTCAAATGCGAATTCCAAACGACGTTGCAGTTTCATTTCATTCCACAAATCATTGCCGTCATAATTAGGCAATCCGGCACGATTACGGATTTCATTGATATAGCCTGCCGCATCGGTCTTGCCTAGTTTAATACTTGCCTCGGCACAATTCAGCAACACTTCCGCATACCGTACATTGAAATAGCAAGTCTGACGCTGGGTGTCAAAATCCAAAGTCCCGTCCGTATTGATTTTATTAAACTGAGAGTACTTCCTTGAATAATAACCAGTTATTGTTTGTGCGGAAGCTCTGTTGATTGGTGCGGAATTTAAATTTTCCATCACTCTATACCCAGAATGTAGCACTGTATTTTAAGGTCTTTTCATCTAGTGTAGTATTGTCAATCCAAGTTTGAATAATATAACGTTCTTCTTCCGGTCCCATATATGCTCCATCGTAAGTAACTGTGGAATAGAAGCGGCTATCGCGATTCTTGAACATATCGCGATAATTAGCAGATTCTCCTTCTAATTCTCCTTCTGCATTTCTATGGATTCCCATGGCTTTTGCCTGTGAAGTTTCCCACCAATTTTTCCATTTGCCATCAGCGTCATCTTTCTGTAAATAACAGTCTACCAAATCCTGTGTAGGAAATAAACCTGAACGACGCCCGTAAGAATAAGTCGCATCTTCGGTTGCTCCATAATAATTCCCGTCAGGTCCGTTCTTTGCAGTTGGATTGAAACCACTACGTTGGTTTTCTTTAAACATGACCGGCCAAATTGACTCAACGCTTGTATGTGACTCTGTTTTTGTGAACAGATCCTCATAATTCGGTTCCAAACTGTACTTGCCTATCAATCCTTTAGCTGCATTATAAGCCAATTCATAATAATGATTTGCATTCTTCTCAAACTTGAACAAGCCTTCAGCGTCATCCGAATATAGACCTTTGGCTGAAGCATCGGCCGCATTGGCTGCATATAAAGCCACGCGCGAAATGTATGCGTTAGCTACATCTTCATTTACCATACCAAGCGTATGCGTTCCACCATAAGCTTTAAAATAATCTACGGATTTCTGCAAATCGTCTAGAATATTGTCGAAAATAGTTTCGCGTTTGGTACGAGGCAAATAGGTTTCATCTTCAATCGTTAACGCTTTGTCTACATAAGGAACGCTTCCCCAAAACTTTTCCATGTCAAAATAAATAAAAGCACGGAAAAAGTAACATTCACCCAAGAATTGGTTCTTCTGAGCTTCTGTCAATATGCTGCTGGAAGAAATTTTTTCAATTCCAAGATTTACAGCACGAATGTTTTTATAAGCTCCACTCCATGGGGCGCTGAAACAAGTGATACCATTATTTTCATCATAAGTACGTTTGTTAAAATTGTACTGTCGATACGTATCCCAGTCCTGTTCATAGTTTCCCTGACAGTTATCTGACCACTGTTCTGACTGGAAGGTGTCACCAGATGCCGATTGGGATATGAAATAGAAATTGTTCACATAAGAACGAGCCAATTGAGGATTTTCCCAAAAGCGTTCTTCATCCACTTTTGTTGTAGGTTCTATTCCTAACGGATCACATGCAGTTGTTACTCCCATCATCGAAGAAAGAAATAACCCGGCCAGAATATATTTAGTTGTTTTATTTTTACGTTTCATATTAACCAAGTTTTATAAAGTTACTGTTACGCCCAAAGTATAAGAACGCTGGGTAGGATAGCTTCCAAAGTACCATTGTTATTATAGATAGAAGCACCTGTAGTAATGAATTCGGGATCCTGCAAATCTTTCAGTGGATAAGATTTTTTAGTCCAAGTAAATGCGTTAGTCACAACGAAACTTAAATCCAATCCTTGAATAACTGGTAGATTTTTCAAAACCGAACGTTTTAAGTCATAACGTAAACTGATATTTTTCAGTTTCAGGTAAGAGGCATCAAAAGACCAGATGTCAATGTAACTATATCCAAATCCATTGCCTTCAGGAACCGGAGTTGGAAGAGCGGCGTCTACATCAGGGTTGCTCGGTGTATATGCATTCTGGAACGCGTATTGTCCGTAATTCCACATATAGCTTTGTTGGCTGCGGAGCGGAGAAGGCATAGCTCCCCTTGCACCGGTTGCTCCTTGGAAGAACAGTTCCAGATCGAATCCGTTCCAGTCGGCTCCTAAAGTTACACCAAATTGAGTATGTGGAGTAGACCCTTCCGCATTGAACACATAGTAATCATTTACACGACCATCACCATTTAAGTCCACCAAAGCCGGAGTTCCCAAAGTCATATTATTGTTAGCGTGTAATAAGGAATTATACATATTTTGCCATGACCCGTGTAATCCATTGGTCTTCAACCCATAAGGATATGTTATAGATTCTCCGTTTGTTACATAAGGACGTTTGCCGATATTGTCGAATGTCGGAGTCCACCAGTCCGAATCAGAGCTGCTATGGCGAGTCACCCGTTCATCCCAATAAGAATAGTTTACCCCTACACGATAACCGACTTTGCCAATCTTGTCTTGCCAGTTCAACGAAACTTCGAAACCTCCTTTTCGTGAAGTAGTGTACGGAGCATTAATTTTCGGAGTGTTCGGCATACCTAAAATATCTACCCGAATCATATCATCAGTCATGTCCATCACATCTCCTTTGTTCAAATATAAAAACGTATCGAATGATCCTGTCAAGCGGTCTTTCAAAAAGCCGAAATCCAGACCAATACCATACTGCTTACTGCTGGACCATTGTAAATTGTTTGCTACATCAGACTCGTACCATCCTACATTAGAAGCCATATTTTCTCCAAACAATATGCGGTTTGAACTCTGCGCATATTGGGTAAGGAAAGAAAATGGACTTCCCACTTCATTACCTACCAATCCAAATCCGCCACGTAATTTTATCATATTAACAATGTTCGGATTCACCAAATTCTTGAACCAAACTTCATCGGACATCACCCAACCCAATGAGAAAGCCTGAAAATATCCCCAACGTTTATCCGGGCTATAACTCAAAGAACCATTGTAGTTAGCACTGTATTGGAACAGGTACTTATTGTCATAGTCGTAAGTAAAACGCCCGATGTAAGAAGCAGAACCCCATTCTTCAGCAGAGCCACCGGCAGAAACTAATGTACCGCCTAGATCAAGCTGCGGAGCCAAAGTGGTAGGATATCCTTTTTTCTTTGCATCCGTCCAATTGCTCTTTCTTACCTGACTTTGATAGTTCACCATAGCAGATAGATTATGCTTTCCGAAAGAACGGGTATAATCAATCTGGAAAATGCCGGTCAACAACTTATACTTATTCCATTTTTCATATAAGTTGGCGTTTTCAGGATTATAGGAAGAAACGGCAGTAGCATACGGATTGTCATAAACGCCTTCCTGATCATGGTTAAAATGACGCTGATGATAATAAGAAGTAGTGAAGTTCAAGCTAGCCTGTGCAGACAAGCCTTCCACCCAAGGCACACTCCATTTCAAAGCTGCATTCATCTGGAAGCGATAAGATTCTGTATTGTTGAAACCGTTGTTCAACTGCGCCTCCACAGATCCCTTTCTTGGCAGTCCGGTACTCCAGGCAGCCGGCCTCTTAGGCATCCAGTCACCATACATGGCATTGTTGAACACACCTTCACCATCGGCAGGTTTATTGTTGTTAGAAGTATTACCGTTCAAGTTGAAAGTAAATTTCAAACTCTTGTCGCTCAACAACATGGCGTCTGTGTTCAAAATCATGTTCACCTGTTCGTATGAATATTTATCACTGACACCATTTTGCTTCATATATCCCAAACTTGAATAATATTTGATACGTTCGCCACCACCACGCAGGCTGACATTAGTTTGATACATTGGCTGTGTATGATCAAACATATCCCATGGGTCGTAAGAAGAATAGTAGTCCTGGATATTTTTACCTTGTGTCTTTAACGGATCGAACAAATCGTTGATGTCTTGCAAAGAATACCCTAAATTATATCTTTCGTTCACCAGGTTACGGATTTCTTCAAATCCGTATCCTTTCTGCCACAGATCGCCCATATAATATTTAGAAAGTTCTGTATCATTAAAAGTCGGACTCTCTTGGAAACTTGCCAATTCCGCTTCATTACGTGCCAATGCGTACTCGTAACTACTCAATCCTTTGGGACGATAAGCAGGAGTCATGATAGACACTTTTTGGTTTAAAGTAATGGTAGGCGCGCCTTCCTGTCCACGCTTGGTAGCAATCACTACTACACCATTAGCGGCACGCGGACCATATACGGCAGTTGCAGCAGCGTCTTTCAAGATTGACATGGAAGCGATATCATCCGGACGCAAGCGGTTGAAAAACTCATTACCTTGCCCCGAATCCATCACGACATCGTCAATGACATACAAGATATTTTCACCGCCTCGAATCCAAATTCTGGCGTTTTCACCCGGCGCACCGGAAGCCTGTTGAGTTACCACACCGGTAACACGTCCTCCCAACCCTTCGGACATAGAAGCAACCGGTAACTTTGCCAATTCGGACATCTTTACGGTAGCGGCAGATGCAGTCATTGTTTTGGCTTTCTGAACACCACCATAACCTACTACAACCACTTCTTGAAGAGTTTGTGAATCTTCTTGAAGAATAATTTAAAGATTCTCCTTTAAATTTAATCTCTTGGGTAAGATATCCCACAAAGGAAACTTGGATAACATCTCCTTGTTTAACACCTGACAAGGAAAAGTCACCATCAATACCGGTAATAGTACCATTGGTCGTACCTTTCACTACTACAGACGCACCGATAACGGTTTCACCTGTAGCATCTACTACGACTCCCGTGCACGTCCCTGTCTGTTGTGTGATTTTCACATCGGTAACGCCGGGATTGGCGACCGCGTATGCTGCTCCTGTAGAGGCACCCATTAGGAACAGCAACATACTGACTGATTTTAGTCGTTTTAACATAGCTGTGATTTTTTTTAAGTTTATTGAAAATCAAGTAATTCCGTTTCCTTAGTTCCTTCAGAACTACTCTTGTAGCTATGTATCTGAATATCAATGTGTTTTATTTTTATGCCTCAAAAAGAAAAATTGTATTTAAAAGTCTATAGAAGGACTTTTAAATACAATTTTCTATCTATTTTCTACCGAAAAGAGCACTAATATAGAAAGCCGAATAACCATAATGGTATTTTATTATTTATTCCATACTCTATATCATCAGCGACAATATATGCATCAGAAAGTCCATTTATTTGTTGTTTACCTTTATGTCTACCACCGACTTCAAAAGTATAGCGTCCATCAATAAAGAAATCACTCTCTTTAGAAACGTTTATTCTGTGGCAATAACGCAATTGGTTGGCAAAAAAAGTTTCCCTGACATTTCCAATATCAATCTGACTGGCAGACAATGCATACATTAAATTAGGATTCTCCAAAAACAGTTTATCAGGTTTTTGCAAGCGGCTTATGCCGGAGCCTTCTTTTTGGAGATTCATAGTCAGACAGCTGTCATGGAGGGCATCCAGATAGGCCAGCAATGAATTACGTGAGATTCCTATCCGTTCACTTAGTTTGCTGACATTAGGAATAAAAGGCGCCGACTCTGCAATGATATATAGTAACTGCTTAATTTTAGTTGTATATGAAATATCAACCCCTCTTAACTGTGGAATCTCCAATTCCACAATCAGATTGACCACTTCATTTATTCTTGAATAATAAAGAGCGGGTAATTCATTGTAATAAGGATAATATCCATGTTTCAAATAATCAGAAAAATGTTTCAGAACTTTAACTTTGTCTACTATCCCGACAGATAATGCCAGATGATTGTCCAATATATTATTTAAAGTCAATATCGGCAATGATAGTTTTTCATTCCAGTTTAAATACTCGCGAAAAGAAAAACCTTGCATTTCATAAACAATAGCCCGCCGGCTTAAATCCGATTTGGCATTTAAGATTTCAAGCAAGGACGAACCTGTAAAGACTACATGAAGTTCAGGTAAGTCATCATAAATATTTTTCAGTTCTTGAGACCAGTTGGGGTATTTGTGTACTTCATCCAGAAACAGATATTTTCCTCCCCGCTTTACAAAATCGGAAGCTAAATCATAAAGTTTATGTTCACTGAACCAAATATTATCCACACTGGCATAAAGTACGGTTTTATCCATTGGAAGGTTCAGTTTGATATACTGCAACAATAAAGTTGTTTTTCCAACTCCCCGGGCCCCCTTTATACCGATAAGACGAGCTTCCCATTCTATCTCATTCATCAGGCTACGTACAAAAGAAGTATTTGTTATAGCCAGTTTCTTGATAAAGGATTCAAATAATCGTTCCATTTCTTCTTTTTGTTTATCACACATTACAAAAATAGTAATAAATTGTTCATCGCGATAAACAAAACGAGTTTTTTTTTAAAGTTGCAGCAATAAAATGCTCACATTGCCATTTGTTTAAATAAAGTTCAGACCTTCGCCCAAGTGTACTGCCCTTTTTTATTTGGCTTATGTTAAGTGGCTCTATGACCTATGCATAATATGCTTTGCCGATATCAGAATATCAAATGATTTTGGGTATAATAAAAAAGGAAGAGAATATATCACATAACCTCTTCCTTTTTTATTAATAAACTTGGACTAGCGTCATATTTCAGACTGTTTTTTCATTAATTCAAATTAGGTCCTTCGCCAAATTGCGGATTTCCTTCATCTACCCATACACGCTGAGAGTTTAGTTTGTCAGGATCTGCATTGTCAGTACCATAAGAGAACCCTTGCGCTTTATATGCTGCAATTGTAATATCACGCATCTGATCTGTAGGAGCAGGTTCACTTACTTTGAAACGTCTCGGAATTAATGTTGAATAATCCAATAAATCACTAAATTCCTCCCAAGGTAATAATGTACTGTTTTTCATGGGAATACCGGAACGACGTACATTTATAAACTGATCAAGAGGGCTCATTATATAGTGGATGTACTGCTGAATATATACCTTTTCCAAATCAGATTTAGTATCACCAGTTAATTTGAAAGCATCATGAGAGAGCATTTCATTAACCATGGTATCATCAATCTTAATAGTAGCATCGAGCGGGTCATTTACACAAGTACGTGAATAATAAGGAACTTGATTGAGTTCCGCTGCTTTGTCATATACATAAGCAGATAAACGACAACCTTCTGTCAGATATTCTTGAGCCGATTTAGGTGCATTAGCTCCTAATAATTTAAATTCAGCTAATAATAATTGTACTTCTGCTGCTGAGAAATAAATGCCATACCATGGGGTTATTTGAATATCTTTATCAGGTGTTACATCCGGTGCATCTGGATAAGTGAAGTCATAAATACCTTTTACTAATTCCTGATTGCGGAATGACAGCGCTTCATAATCTCTTGTTCCACCTGCGGAAGTTTTTAACTGGAACAATAAACCTGTAGGGTCAAAAATCCATTTGTTATTCTCTTCCAAGCCAGCACCAATCTTTAAAGGGGCTCCGTAATAACGTACCCATGGTTCGCCTGGACCTGTCCAGCCTTTAAATTTACCGTCTTCGATAATAGCGTTTTCGGCGATATAAGGAGGAATTTCTTTACCTTGATCCAAGAATGCTTGTATTACAGCTCCGTTAAACTCATTCTTTGTGAAGGCACTTAACAGACGTGTGTCGCGGTTGTCTTTCATAAAGTCAATTAATAAATCATGTCCGGCACCTTGAGGGAAATCATTGTTCCAGTGATTGTTTGTTCTTCCGCGATTATAAATAAAATCATCAGTTGCGGATTCTAATATACCAGCCTGATTGGCTATGACTTCATTTGCTATCTTAATGGCTCTGTTTCTGTCTTTATTAACAAGACGTGCTGCTAGCTTTAATTTTAAAGAGTTGGCGAATTTCGCCCATTTTTTGACATCGCCATTGTATATGAAATCCTGATTACCTAAGATATCGCTAATATTATTAGTCGTAAGATAGTTAATAGCCTCGTCCAATTCCTTCAACCAATAATCATATAATTCTTCCTGTGTGTCAAATTTGGGATACAATGTGCCTCCATAACGAGCCATCTCTGCTTCCGTGTATTGAAGTGAGCCATACATATCGCTATCACCCATTGCCAGAAAGACAGCTAAAGGATTACATAGATATTGAATATATCCATAACGTGCTTTATCTTCATCAGACATTTGAGAAATTTGATAACGTAAATCATTTATCATACGTAAAGTATCATATATATTCGATCCTGTACTACCTTGCTCGGTTATCAGATTAAAACTGTCTACATTACCACTTGGGCTAACAATACACTGTCCCCAAGCACCAATACGCGGAAAATCATAATACCATGCAGAATAATCCATCGGTTCGAATTGATATAGGCATTCCGTGAATAAAAAACGGATATTAGGAGTTGAAATGTCACCTTCACTTGAGTTTATATCTTTAAACTCATCGGCACAAGAGGATAAAAGTCCTGCACCTAAAATGCATGAAGCAAATAAATATTTTAATTTCATACTAATTCAATTTTATATTGTTAAAGCATTATGCATTAGAATTCGGCATTAATAGTAAACGTATAGTTTCTAATATATGGTTCATAACCACGGATACGGAATTCTGCAGATCTATTACCACGAACACTTTCCGGGTGAACGTTATTAGGCAATGAATTATATATATAGCCTACATTGCGTGCTGCTAAACTTAAATTCAAACCTTTAGCACCAATCTTTGATGCTATGCTTTTAGGCATACGATATGACAATGTGATATCACGAAGAGCTATGTAACTTAACTCATGCACCCAGTCATCATTAACGACACCTTCGCCCCAAGAATTTCTAAACACATGATATGCACTAGCATGGGTCGGTTCGATAATACCTGCATCAATAGCTTGCTGATGGGTCATACCACTGATGTCATGTGATTTGCCATCAATACCTGTAGCTGAAGTACCCGGGGCAAACACTCCTTCTAAAATAACACCATCTTCATAGGTGATTCCATTGCTACCCCCTGCATACTGACTTGTCCAAGTCAAACCACCACTTGCCGCATCACGATATTTTAAAGACGTTTTAGTCCAGCCGGCATTTGAACCGTAACGGTTGCTATACATAGCTACTAAACCACCGATACGCATATCAAGACCTACATGTAAACTTAAATTTTTCCAGCGCAGGCTTGTTGACATAGAACCTAAAAAATCCGGTTGCATATCACCCAATTCCTGAACCACTCCACTTCTACGTTCGTATACAGCACGACGCGTATCACTGTAGTTCAACAAAACTCGCCCTTGATCGTCACGAGCAGGAAGAATATCAGTCATTAACATACCATAACTTCCACCAACTTTAGCAACAGAACCAATACGGTAGTCATAGGCGTTTACTTGACCTGCAAGTGAAATATATTCAGCTGCATCCGGATGGAGTTCTACAATCTTACTCGTATTTTTGGTCCATGTGAAATCTAGTCCCCATTCCCAATCTTCATTTTGGAAAGGAATAGTATTCAAAGCTAACTCTATACCTTGATTCTGAATATTACCAGCATTAATCAATTGTGTACTGATACCTGATACCCAAGGAGTTGCTATTTCCATTATTTGATCTTTGGTATTTTCTTTATAGTAAGTTACATCCAAATTCAGACGGTTTTTAAATGTACGGAAGTCCAAACCAATTTCCCAAGCATTTTTACGTTCCGGTTTTAAATTGGAGGCTTTCATTATTGTATTTAAAGTATTGGTATAAATATTCCCGCCATTAGGCAATTCAATTGTACCAAATCCATAAGCCTGGTTTACATAATAAGGATCGGTATCATTACCTACTTGTGCCCACGAGCCACGAACCTTAGCGAAAGAGATCCATTCGGGCAATTGCTCACGGAATGTTTCACTAATAATCCAAGAACCTGAAACTGAAGGGTAAAAATAAGAATGATTACCTGTACCATTAGCATAAACTAATGCAGAAGACCAATCATTACGTCCTGTAACATCCAAATAGACTTGATTCTTCCATCCTAAATTTAAAGCAAAAATGGCAGAAAGCATACGTTTTTCGCTTTTCAATCCACCATCGGATTTTTTAGGATTCTTTGAGTTATCAACGAACCATTGTCCAGGAACCACCATACCTCCGTCAGTATTTACAGAATATTCATATCTGCTAGTATTATAATATTCAAAGCGTGCAAAGCCACCAATATAATAATCTTTTTATAGTTTTGTTCCAAGTAAACGAGCCACCAAAAGTGGTTTGTTCCTTTGTGTTTTGCCAAATTTTATAATAGCCTCCATCATTGGCATATCCGGTTCCTAATTCTTTGTTATCACCACGATTGTAGTAATAATTCATATTAGCATCAGCTTTAAATTTCAGCCAGTCGGTTATTTTCATATTAACTTCAAAAGTAGGGCGTACAACTGTTTCTTTTTGGCGATAATCATATTTATCAATTTCGAACCAATAGGTTTTACCAGGAACATTTCCATAGATGTCACCATAATCAGTACTTGCCACTCCACCATGTTCACCGAGATATTTGTTACGGAAATATTGGGGGTCATAATTGGGAGTCCATGTTCCGTTTACGAAATTTTCACCGATATTGCGTGCTGCATTTCTTGGCGTTGAATTAGAAAAATTCACAGAAGCTGCAACATCTACCCAATCATTTAATTTATGTGTTGCTTTTACCAAGAAAGAATAACGCTCAAATGTATTATTCGGAGTAGTGGATTCAGCATGTTTATAAGACATGGAAGCATAGAATGTGGTTTTGTCATTACCACCATGAATAGCTAGATTTGTATTGGTGTTGAAACCTATTTGATACATATCCAACATATTATTTTTATGTGGGGAATAAGTAGTCATTGTACCGTCATAATTTTCAATTTGACTACCGTCATATTTAGGACCAAATCCAGTTCCCCAAGTTCCAATTAAGGTATGTTGTCCAGCTGAGTTCACTTGGAATTGTGTTGGTTGCCAGATATTACCATCACCATCTGCGTCATAACGTCCTACATACGGACCATCACCATAGACAGTCTGAATATCTGGAGTTTTATATGCATGGTCGATACCGAATGTTTGAGAGAAACTGATACCTAATCCACTACCACCCTTGCCACTTTTAGTAGTAATTACAACAGCACCATTCAAACCACGAGAACCATAGAGTGCAGTCGCTGCGGCACCTTTTAAAACAGAAACTGTTTCAAAATCATCAGGATTTAGATTTTTCAATTCATTACCATAGTCACTGGAATTACTCCCCCAGTTCAAGTCATCATTACCAGATACATTATTATCCAGTATAACACCGTCTACTACATAAATAGGCTGGTTGTTATTGCCCATCGTGGAAGCACCACGGATTTGAATTTTGGCTGCGCCAAAGATACCACCATCTGAACTGGAAATTTCAACACCTGCTACTTTTCCTTGTAATGCAGTAACCGGAGAAATGGTGTTGGCTGCTTTCAATTCATCACCCCTTACTTCGGTAACGGCATAACCCAGCGCCTTTTCCTCACGTTTCAATCCTAGAGCGGTTACAACTACCTCACCCAACAATTGAGTATCATCTTTCAAAAGAACATCTAGAGGTTTCCCGGTCCATTTTATTTCTTGAGTAGCATAACCAACGAAAGAGATAACAATGATATCCCCTTCCTTTACATTACTTAAAGAGAAGTCACCGTCAAGCCCTGTGATAGTACCATTCGTAGTCCCTTTCACTACTACAGATGCACCGATAACACCTTCTCCCGTAGCATCCTTGACGATACCCGTACATGTCCCTGTCTGTTGTGTGATTTTCACATCGGTAACGCCGGGATTGGCGACCGCGTATGCTGCTCCGGTAGAGGCACCCATTAGGAACAGCAACATACTGACTGATTTTAGTCGTTTTAACATAGCTGTGATTTAAGTTTATTGAAAATCAAGTAATTCCGTTTCCTTAGTTCCTTCAGAACTACTCTTGCAGCTATATGTCTGATAATCAGAGTATATGTACTTTGGTAATTTTAAGATGATCTTTGTCCTTGAATTTACAAACAGGAAATAAATTTGCGATTTCTACCAGTTTTCTACTAGCTACCATCCCGTTACCATAGTCAAATTTAAATTAGGATAGGGTTAATAAATATTGTATTGTAATACTTTTTATTCTGTCACCACATATCGCTGGACTTCAATATTATATGGTGACAGAACTTTCAGTATTTCCTTGAAATGGTTTATCAGTTAGAGCCGGTTCAGCAGATACTGGTCACCATAGCGGGTATGTAATTTCTTCACTCCCATCAGAGCCAAATGTTTTCCGAAGGCTCTCATCTTGACATCACGCATGGTTTCAGGACTGGCCTTTTTCATCACTTCATAAATCTGGCCGATAGTCCATCTTTGAAACTTCTCCCCATCCCGGGGCAGACTGAAGCAGCTATAAAAGAGGCTTTCCTCTATGGGACGGCGCAAAAATGCGTCATTACGCAAGCTGACAGCCTGTTCTTCTTTGGGTGAGAGCCAATAGCGGCGGTTATGTTTTAGTTCATCTCTTAACTGAGCATAAAGTTGTTTATAATTGATGCGAGGCAAACGGATACTCCCTTTGGTCATCACCGGATAAAAACGGCGGTTACCGGAAGAATCGGTCAGCAGATCGCAAAAATTGGAAGTGCCAATAAATGAGCTAAGGCGCGGTTGCTGGCTATAGCTGCTTTGAAACGGACGGCGCATACTAAGACCGCTCATTTGGACTAGATTCTTCAACCGTGCCAGTTTACCTTCTTCCATCCGATTGAATTCGTCTATATTGATAAGAGCCAAAGAGCGCATTTTGCGCAGGGCATCCCCCTCGCGGGTCACATCGAAGTCATCGGTATAATATCCACGTAACGCTGGTGGAAGGAGCGACCGGCAAAAGGTAGACTTCTTCAGGCCCTGAAGGGGATTAACCAAAATGGGAATCAGGCAGTTGCCATGCATCCGGTTTTTACCGCTCCATTGCATCACCATGCCCAGCATCCAGATATGAAACACCTCCACCCATTGCGTTTCATCGCTTACCGAGTGTGCCAGCTCGCTTACTCTATCGTGCCCGTCCCAGTGTGGCAGATGTTCCAAATAGGCTGTCACGGGGTGAAAAGAAGGAATGCGTGACGAACCCAGATAACGGCGCATATCACGGTCCATACAGTTCACGCCTTCCTCTATTGCATTAATAACCAATGTGTTGAATTCTCGCTCATCCACCACACGGTATTTATCGAACTTGTGCTTGTCATGAAATTCGCATTGTTCTGTTATTTGGTTGTAACGAAAGGAATAATGAGTGGTGAGGAACGAATCAAGCCCTTTCATGGCTTGTTTCAGTTTTGAGTCTTTTTCTTTTTCCATTAAATCTGTTTTTTTATTGATTTGAGGTGTGAAGATAGTTCTGCAAAACAGGGTTTTGCAAGAACTTTGCCCGACAAATTAAAATAAATCCAACGTGTGAAACATTTATGGCAGAATCTTTGCAAGAGGACGAAAGAATCCGTACCTTCGTCCGGAAGAATCTGGGTTCTCACTGACGTGAAGTTGCCTACTCACTTTAGTGAAGAGCCATTGCCACACGGGTGAAACTGCCGCTTCACTAAGGTGAAGCAACAGAATGTTCTGTAAGTTTGCACGATAACATCCTATAAATAAAACAAATACATAGTACATTATGTCAGACATTAAATTTGATATCTATGAATCTCCGGCAAATGACGGGGAAAAGAAAAATACCATGTGAGAAACACCAACAAGCAGACCATCCACTCGAAGGACTTGATACACGAGGCTACGCTTTATACTTCAGTGAGCCGTTCGGACTGGGCGGCAGTGGTAGAGGGACTGATAGATATTCTGTCCGAGAAATTAGGTGACGGCAAACGAATCCATATCAACGGATTAGGGTATTTCTCTGTCAGTATCGGCTCCACAGAAAGTGAAAATCCTAAGAAGATGACCCGTGGCACAGTACAGATAACAGGAGTCAACTTCCAGCCTGAGAAAAGTTTCAAGAAGAGTATTATAAGCCGGGCACATTTTGTAAGAGAACGATACAAGGTGCACACGGTGGACTTGTCGCCTATCGAAGTGGACGGGCTGCTGAGTGAATATTTTAAAGATCATCGCAGTATCACCTGCGCCCGGATGCAGCAGGTCTGCGGAATGACCCGTTCTACCGCATACCGCCGCCTACAGGCACTGACCCAAGGAGCCCATCCGTCATTACAACGCGAGGGCTACAATGCCACTGCCTACATACCGGTTAAAGGGCATTACGGACGTTCCTACACGGCAGATCGCTGGTAACGAGCCGGATAGGGTGAAGGGAGAATTTTGTGTTTCATGTAAAACGAATTGTTATATCATACTTTAAAATAAGAAAAAATGAAAAGAACCATCTTGAAAAACGTAGGAATCGGCTTGTGCTTCCTGCTTAGCACCGGGACGGTCTGCGCGCAGAACTACCCTGGAAAAGTGAAGAATGCACAAGGTATCGAGGTGACCTACCAATCGAATTACAAAGGGAAAGCCCGGCCGGGGCATCTGTTGATGACCGTGTCCGGTGACCGCGTATCATTGACCAACGTATGGCCGGAGCAAAACGACCGTCCCAATCCCCGCCCGGAAGACAAGACACCTGTAACCGGCAGTTACATAGACTACACTACCCGGCAGGCATACCGCAGGGCTGAACTACCTAACGGACAAGTGATATCTGCGGTCACTCCCTTCGAATTCGCAAAGGCTTCACGCAAACGGGCGAAGGAAAACACTTAGGGATGAACTGCAAAATTTTGCGCACATCCATCAATTCCAACACCATCGAGGTGTGGTATACCAACGACATCCCTTTTCGTGGTACTCCGCAAGCCAATGTGGGTGTACCTGACGGATTGGTACTGAGAGTCGTGCGAAACGGTGACATGATTCAGGAAGCCACCCATATTACCCCGCTGAAGAAAGGAAAGGATGTGTTGCCACAGTCGTGGGGGGAAAGCATGGATGCGGCCGACTACCAATATACCATCAACCAAAGCGGAGTTATCACAATTCCGGTCTTCGACCAGCAGAGCATCTGCTTCAACAACGCTAAATTGCCCGAAGTACTGGAGGATGGCGTACAATACAGTGCCGGAGGCGGCACCATCCTGTTGAAGAAAGTGAAGCTGCCCGACTATGTGAAGAATCGTACCGTCTTTGCGGAAGTTGTCCAATACTCGGACGGTGATGCTTACGACCGCACCGGTTCTGTCTTTCTGATACCGGAAAGCAAGCGGCTGTCTTTTCTTGATGCCATACGTGATTTGAAGAAAGTTCCCTCTTTCCGCTCGGAAAATACGGACTACCACGGGCTGATTTCCACAGCGGAGTATGATGTGCCTTTAGAGTTGATGCGTTTCTTCACCGGTTTCGGTGTGCGCAAGTTCAATTATAATAAGGTGAAGGGGCAGGACTGGGTGGATTCCGTACTTTACAAAATGGAGGTAACTCCACTGGCCGAAAAATTGGAAGGGGAAGCTTGGATTGGCGCTTACATCGGCAACTGGGATGCCAAAGGACATCGTCTGTCGTTGAAACTGAAGTATTATCCTGATGAAGAACATCGAGTTTATAACACTCTTCCGCTGTTCAATACAGTGAATTATCTAGAGCAGGCAGGACAGCCTTATCCGATTTTCATGCGTCAGGATTCTCTTACCGTAAAGTTCACCTTGAAGGAGCCTGCCAAGAACGCCCGTCTGTACTACCTCACCACGGGACATGGCGGTTGGGGAGGCGGTGATGAGTTCAACCAGAAACCGAATACTCTCTATTTGGACGGTGAAAAGGTGATCTCTTTCGTACCTTGGCGGGATGATTGTGGAACTTATCGTAACTGGAATCCTTGTTCGGGTAATTTCTCCAATGGACTGAGCTCTTCCGACTTGAGCCGTTCCAACTGGTGTCCGGGTACGGTGACCAATCCCGAATACATCTATTTGGGTGATCTGGAAGCGGGTGAACACAGCATTACCGTAATACCACAGGGTGCTCCCGAAGGGGAGGAAGCAATAGTTATTGGTGTATCTCGGGTACGCTTATTTATTAATGTAAATTCCTTTGTCCTGCGATAACAGAAATGTTTCTGTCACCGCAGGACAAGGAATGTTCCAACTTTTCTATCTCCTCAAAGGACAATCTTGTTCTTGTGCAAGTTGTCACATGGGCAAGTTCAAGGACTTAAAATTACAGTCTACAGTTTGTTTGGACTTCTTTCCCTCTTCCGTCCTTCCTTTCATCTTTTGATTGTTGTCTGCAATACTTATATATAAAAAAGGTATATTCTCTCTAGCAATACACCAACGGCATGGACTGACATCACCTGTTTTCCTTTGGTTCTTATCCCAATATACGTTACCTGTTTTCTACCGACTACCAAACAAAGGGTAAATATTCGATGAAAAAACAATATAAATCATTTCAAGAAACTTCTGTGACAGTTAGCAGTTCTCTCTTTAAATAAGGTGCTCCTGGCATCTCAAACGTTAAAAATCAGGGCATATTAAAAATATTTTTCAAGAGACCCTTTATATATATTAAAATTGTTATATATTTGCACCGTTAATCTAAATTAAATTGAAAAACATAGTTCTGAAGGAACTAAGGAAACGGAATTACTTGATTTTCAATAAACTTTAAAAAAAATCACAGCTATGTTAAAACGACTAAAATCAGTCAGTATGTTGCTGTTCCTAATGGGTGCCTCTACCGGAGCAGCATACGCGGTCGCCAATCCCGGCGTTACCGATGTGAAAATCACACAACAAAGTGGTACATGTACAGGAATTGTCAAGGATGCTACGGGTGAAACTGTCATTGGTGCATCTGTAGTAGTAAAAGGTACGACTAATGGTACTATTACCGGACTTGACGGTGATTTTTCTTTGTCAAATGTAAAAAAAGGAGATATCATTGTTATTTCTTTTGTAGGATATCAGACACAGGAAGTAAAATGGACCGGACAGCCTATTGATGTAACTTTAAAAGATGATACGCAACAGTTAGGTGAAGTTGTGGTTACAGCTTTGGGATTGAAGCGTGAAGAAAAAGCTTTGGGATATGCAGTTACTGAAGTGAAGGGAGATGAATTAAAAGCTGCCAATACCATTTCTCCGGTAGCCGCATTGCAAGGTAAAGTAGCCGGTGTTGAAATCTCAGGATCAGATGGTGGTTTGTTTGGTGGTACCAAGATACAGATTCGTGGAGCTTCAACCTTAAGTTCCAACAACCAGCCTATCTATGTGGTGGATGGAGTGATTCTGGATAACGGTGTATCTGGTAATACGACAGCAGACTGGGACGCAGGTGCCAACAACGCCAGCGACTATGGTAATGAGTTGAAAAACTTAAATCCTGATGATTTTGAAACTGTATCAGTATTGAAAGGTGCTGCGGCAACAGCATTGTATGGTTCCCGCGGTTTGAATGGTGCGGTTGTAATCACCACCAAATCCGGTAAGGGTACACAAGGGCTGGGTATCAGCGTTTCTCAAACATTTGGTATTGACCATGCTTTCAAGACTCCGGATATTCAAACTTTATATGGTCCAGGATACATGCCGGGACAATCTGATGCCGACCAAAATGGAAGTATGTGGGATGAACATCAGTTTACAGTAAATCAGAATGGAGAACATACGTTAGTAGGAGTACCCAACTTTGGTTTTGGTCCTAGATATGATGGCTCTCAAATCCGCAATTATGATGGTACATGGACTACCTATTCTCCACGTAAAAATAATATGCTGGATTTATATAAATTAGGATTCAATACAAACACGAATGTTTCTATTCGCGGTGGTAATGAAAAAACATCATTTTATACATCTTTATCTTATAAAAATGCCAAATCAACAACAGAAAACAATACTTTTGAACGTTACTCCATGTTGTTGAAAGCTAGCCATAAGTTGAACGATTGGGTGGATGTTGCTGCTTCTTTTAGCTTTGCCAACTCAAAACCGCGTAATGCACAACTGAATGCGGGTGAATTGTTTGTCAATGCAAATACCAATGTGATTAACCCGCTATTTGACGTAGATTATTTCCGGAACAAATATTTAGGTGAGCATGGTGGTATTGCCAGTACCAGCTATGGTGACCAATATGGTTCGGTTCCTTCCAGCGCTAAAAATTATTTCTTCAAAGTAGATAATTACGATTATGTACGGAAGGAAACTGTTATTCGTCCTACATTTGAAGTAAATGTAAAGATGACAGATTGGCTGAAGTTTAAAGCAGACGCTAATATGAACCGTTATTATACTTCTATAGAAGATAAGCAATTAGGTTCCGGTTATGCAAACGAAGGAGGATATTATGGTATTACGCAAGATATAAAAGAACAATTTACCGTAGGGGGAACTTTTACTGCCAGCAAGCAGATAAAAGATTTTTCACTCGGTGGATTCGCACGATTTGAGTATTACAACACCTCTTCCCAACATTCAAAAGTATCAACTGACGGAGGAATGGTGGTGCCTGGAGAATGGTTCGTGGAGAACTCAAAAAAGACTAAAAAGAGCGAATCGACCATATCGGGCAGCAAAAGAATTATTTCTGCCATTTTTGCTTTAAATTTAGGATGGAAGAATCAAGTCTATTTGGATGTTACAGGACGTAATGACTGGTCTTCTGCATTGGTATATGCCAATCGTACAGGTAATCACTCATACTTCTATCCTTCTGTATCAGGTTCATGGTTGATTAATGAAACTTTCCGCGAAAGTATGCCTTCATGGATTAACTTGGCAAAACTTCGTGCATCATGGGCACAAGTAGGTAATGATACAGACCCATACGCTGTCAATCAGACGTATTCTTTTGCCACAATGGAAATGTATGACGGCAATATCTATACCAATGAACTGGACAAACTGATGAAGATTGCCGACCTTAAACCGGAACGTAAGAATTCATGGGAAATAGGTTTGGATTTCCGTACTTTTAATAATCGTTTGAATTTGGATTTCACTTATTATAAGGAAAATACCACAGACCAGATTATGAAAATCAATGTTCCTGCTATTTCCGGTGTTACCCAACAGTTGGTAAATGCTGGTAATATCCAAAACTCAGGTATTGAAATCGCATTAAATACCACTCCTATCAAAACTAAAGACTGGCAGTGGGATCTGGACTTCACTTATACACGAAACAGAAGTAAAATTGTATCCTTGCATCCTAATGTTGCCAACTATATTGAATTGTCCGGTTATGTAAACGCATACGACTATCATATCGGCTCTGTAGCAAAAGTCGGTGAGTCTTATGGTGTGTTGATGTCAGATGTCACTCAGGCACGTAATGAAAACGGTGTACCTTTGTTGGAGTGGGATGACAGCTGGAGAGGCGCATATAGAGCACAAAGCAAAACAGCGGAAGTAGTGGGCAACATGACACCGGATTTTCTGGGATCTGTAGCAACAACATTAACTTGGAAAGATTTAAGTTTGAATGTCGGACTGGACATGCGTTTTGGAGGTTTGGTGGCATCTTACTGTAACTTATACGGAACTCAGGCCGGTTGGACAGAAAGCTCTTTGCAATACCGTGACCCGGAACATGGAGGTATGACTTGGACTAGTCAATATGCCGATTCCAAAGGTATTCAATATACTGATGGTATGATTCCGGAAGGTGTTTTTAAAAAGGAACAATTGCAACCTTGGTGGATGGAACAAAAATGGATGTCAGCGGACTGTCTTACGCACAGCTGGTACAGGAAGGAAAACTGGAACCCACTCATGCCGGTTCATGGTATGGAAATAATTATTCATGGGGAGCACAGACAATTGATGACATTTGGGTACACAAGTTGAGTTATATCGCTTTGCGTAATATTACTATAAATTATCGTTTGCCTAATAGCATCAGTCACAAACTGGGTGCAAAAGGATTGAACCTGTCATTCAGTGCACGTAATTTGGGATATCTGTATAATTCATTACCTAATAACCTGAATCCGGAATCTGTACGTTCTAATTCAGCTTCAGAGTTCCGTATTCGTGGTTTCGAGCCTTATACGGCAAGTTACATATTTACAATTAATGCCAATTTCTAATTGTTAACTTTAAAAGAATTATCAACAATGAAATATAGAACTTTAGCAGCCGCACTGCTTTTAGGAAGTGTAATGTTTACTTCCTGTGTAGATGAATTCTCTGAATTAAATTCAGATCCGTCTACTATTACAAAGCCTGATATTCGTTTCCTGTTCACTAAATGTGAGGCTTCTTTCCAACCGGGAGATTATGCACAGTGGTTTGGAGGATTTAATGATCTTTCTACCTGGTCGCAAACAACAGTTTCATCAGGAGGTAATACAACTCGTTCAAATCGTCCGACTGATGAAGCCAATGGTTGTGGTTATGAAGTAAACGAAGTTCTTCGTTATGCTAATGAGATTCGATATCAAATCAGCCAGTTGCCTGAAGAGGAAAAAGCGACTTATGAATATATCCAATATCTTTGTAATCCTTTGTTGGTTTATTTAAGTATCCAAGATGCCGACCTATATGGCTCACGTCAATATACAGAAGCAGAACAAGCCAGATATACCAATCCTCCTTTGTTATTGCCTAAGTATGACACTCAAGAGGAACTTTGGAAGTATGGCTGAAAGAACTGGACCAGACTATTAATTATCTGAGCAGTAACGAAATCAAAGATGTTTTGAATAATCAGGACTTTATTTATAAAGGTGATTTGAAAAAATGGGGCAAACTGGCCAATTCTTTGAAATTGAAAATTGCAGCCCGTTTGATAAACAAAGACCGGAACCGTGCTTTTGAAATAGTAAAACAGGTGGCAGAAAGTCCTGTTGGCTTAATTGCTACTACGGATGATGACTTTGTATATAACAAGGGTAAGTTCGATAACAATTGGAATAATGATTTTTCTGTAGGAGTAGGTACGCAACATCTTATAGACTTTTTGGTAAACAACAAAGATCCGCGTTTGCTTTATTTCTTCCAAAAGAATGACTACAATTCTAATGTTGTGCAGGCTTATTTTGATCAAAAAAGAGAAATGCCGGATTTTGTAGAAAAGAATGTAATTTCTGAGGTTAAAAATGGAAAGAAAGTCTTTAAAGAATGGGGTGGCCCAGGTGAACCTTGGGTACGTTATTATGGTCTTCCTGTAGAAATAGGTGCAGGACAGATGGACAAATACGAGGATTATTTTGACCCCACAGGACAATTGTTTGTTTTGTACTCGGCAGCTGGTGCCAAGAAAAGCTATTATCCGTGTACTTACCGGAATCAAGAAATGGTAAAAGGTTTGTTGACATATACTTATCCGGATGCTCCGGATGTTACTCCGGTTCAGGACACTCAACAATATGGCTGGTATGGTCTGTATTTTTCGGCAGCGGAAACCAATTTCTTCTTGGCTGAATTCACCCTGTTGGGAGCTACTTGGAATGGACAAAAAAGTGCCCAAGAGTATTTTACAGACGGTATCACTGCTTCAGTAAAAGGATATGATTATGTTGCCGGTCAGAATCATATACCTTATTATGACAGTCCTTATGTAAATGACCCTCATGATGTTTCCATTAAGCTGCAAGAGGAATGGCTGACAGAACTGCTTAAGAAAGAGGCTTATAATTTAAGTGGAGATAAAGCTTCTGATTTGGAAAAAGTGTATATCCAAGAATATCTCCATTATTTTAATGCACCGATTGATCAATATGTTAACATTATGCGTTCTGGTGTTCCTATGAAGAATAGTTCCATTTTACCGCGTAAGGAATTTGACGAACAATTGGGTGACTCTTATCCTATCCCTAGAAGATTTGCTGTTATGGAGCCTTTGGAATCAGATCAGTTACATGACATAACTATCGCTGCATATAAAGCACAAGGTTATACATATCAAGGTACAAATGCAAAATCCACAAGTTTTGCATGACGAACGTGTATGGATGGATAAAGAAAATCCTGATTTTGGCAAAGGACCGAAGAACTGAAAATAAAATTAAAGAATAACAGTTCCCCTTGTTTTTCCTGTAAAAACAAGGGGATTGTTTTATTTTGACCTTCAGGACTATACATAGAATTATTTTGCAAATATTATTTATATGTAAGTAAAGAGTTGATTCTTCTTGAAAAAGATAAGGACTTTCTAAAATAATGAGCCGATGCTGTTTTCATTTGTAAGATGAAAAACTTTCCCACCAATTATTGAAAGTTCTCATTCTTTTACGGAATGTAATACTCCCTTATTTCTTTGTGCAAAGTAGTGATTTGGGTAGAAATGAAGTAGAAAATTTCCATTTAAAGTTTGTTTTAACGGCTTTAAATGGAAATTTCTTTTTGTCGTTATCATATTCAACTCCATTGAATATCAACACAATAGCTGCAAGAGTAGTTCTGAAGGAACTAAGGAAACGGAATTACTTGATTTTCAATAAACTTAAAAAATCACAGCTATGTTAAAACGACTAAAACCAGTCAGTATGTTGCTGTTCCTAATGGGTGCCTCTACCGGAGCAGCATACGCGGTCGCCAATCCCGGCGTTGCCGATGTGAAAATCACACAACAAAATGGAGCTTGTACAGGAGTTGTAGTAGACGCTACAGGTGAAACCGTTATCGGTGCGTCTGTAGTAGTGAAAGGTACGACTAATGGTACGATAACCGGACTTGATGGCGACTTCTCTTTATCCAATGTGAAAAAAGGGGATATCATTCAAATTTCATTTGTAGGTTATCAAACAGTAGAGATTCCTTGGGATGGACAACCCATGAATGTAACTTTACAGGATGACACACAAACATTGGGTGAAGTTGTAGTGACTGCTCTTGGTATCAAACGTGAGAAAAAAGCACTGGGTTATGCCATGCAGGAGGTAAAAGGTGACGCGTTACTTGAAGCTCGTGAAACGAACCTCGCAAATGCTTTGACAGGTAAAGTTTCAGGTGTCCAGATTATCCGTTCAAGTAATGGTCCTGGCGGTTCTTCCAAAATCCAGCTTCGTGGTGCGAATTCTGTAACAGGTTTGAACCAGCCGTTAATTGTTGTCGATGGTGTGCCAATGGATAACTTTACAGGAGCAAGTAATAATGATATTGATAACCCGACATTGGATATGGGTAATGGACTTTCAGATATTAATGCTGAAGATATTGAGTCCATGTCTGTGTTGAAAGGTGCGTCAGCTGCTGCACTTTATGGTTCTCGTGCCGGTAATGGTGTTATTTTGATTACAACTAAAAAAGGAACAAAGCGTGAAGGTTTGGGTATCACCATCTCTGGTTCAGTTTCCGCTGAGACAACATTTATGCTCCCTAAACGCCAAAAAGCCTTTGGACAAGGTGAGAATGGCGTGTTCGACTCAACTAACGGCTATAGCTGGGGACCTGAAGTAACAGGGCAAAGCTACACAAAATGGGATGGTACAACTGCAAATATGCAAATCTTTGATAACGTAAAAAATTTCTTTGATACAGGTGTGAACTTATCAGAAAGCATATCATTCCAGCAGCAGTATGATAAAACATCCATTTACACCTCATTGAATCGTATGGATGACTCCAGCATGATACCGGGTGCTAACTTAAGCCGTACAAACTTAACTTTGCGTGCATCTTCTACTTTTGGTAAAGATGATCGTTGGAGTATTGATGCAAAAGTACAATACATCAATACCCTCGCAGAAAACCGCCCTATCAGTGGTGCACGTGGGAATAATGCATTTTATACTATTTTCAATATGCCTACGACTATTGACATCCGTGACTTTTCCAGCCCTGTCAAAGACGAATTCGGCGAAATGATCTGGTGGAGTAAAGGAGGTATCAACCCTTATTGGTCTAAAGATTATAATCCCAATAAAGACAGTCGCAATCGTTTCCTGATGAACGGATCATTGAAGTACAAATTTACAGATTGGCTGGATGCTGAAATCAAAGCCGGTAGTGATATGTATTTCACTGAGGGTGAAGAGAAATTGTATGCAGGAAGTCCTACTAATAATAAGAACAGCCGTTACAGCACTAGTGAGAAAAAGTTCTTCGAAAATAATTTCAGCTTTTGATCAGTGGCCATAAAGATGAATTGTTTGGAAAATTTGGTGGTAATTTCTCTTTTGGTGGTAACTTAATGGAAAGAAAATCTACAGGTTTGGATAATTCTATGGGAAAATTGACTGCGCCCGATTTATTCTCTTTAGCCAATGGTGACAAAAAAGATTTGTCAATAACCGAAACCTATATTCATAAAAAAATCAATTCTTTGTATGGAACTCTTGGGATCAACTATAATGGTTGGGCATTCTTGGATGCAACTTTCCGTAATGACTGGTCATCAGCTTTGAATAAAGAAAACCGTTCATTCTTCTATCCGTCTGTTTCATTGTCATGGGTGATCAGTGATATGGTGGGTAAAGTAGGCAAAGGCATGCCCGAATGGTTTACTTATGCTAAAGCACGTGCATCTTTTGCACAAGTAGGTAACGATATGGATGCATATCAGTTATATAATACATATAGTATTGGTTCAGACCCTAATGGCAATACAACTGCCGGACAAGGAAAAACCAAATACGATGCAGATGTACGCAGCGAGTTGATTACTTCTTGGGAAGCCGGTGCTGAATTGAAATTCTTCAATAACCGTTTAGGAGTTGACTTTGCATGGTACAAGACAAACGCAAAACGCCAGTTAATGAATATTCCTTTAAATAACCTTTCCGGTTATGATAACATGAAAGTAAATGCAGGTAACATTCAAAATACCGGTATTGAAATCATGTTGAATGCACGCCCTATCGAAACAGCTCAATTTAGTTGGGATACTCAGTTGAACTTCTCTCAGAACAAGAGTAAGATTATTGAATTATTACCGGGAAAACCAGGTATGCAGTATGCTTTAGGAGGTTCTGACGCATTACAGGTTTATGCAGTTGCGGGAGGTGCTTATGGTGAAATCTGGGGTACCAAATATCAACGAGTAGAAGAAGGAGAATTTAAAGGACAATTATTACTCAATGAATCAGGACTGCCACAGGCCACTAGTGACAAGCATAAGATTGGTGAACAACAGCCTGACTTCCTATTAGGATGGACAAATACATTTAATTATAAAAACTTCACACTTAGTTTCCTGATTGACGGACGTTTTGGTGGCGATATTTTCTCATTCACCAATATGAACTTGCAACGTAGTGGTATTGCCGAATGTACTGCTCCAGGCGGTAAACGTGAGGATATCGTTGTAGCGGGAGTTATCAAAGATGGCAACGGTTATAAGGTAAATGATCAAAGTGTTTCTTTAGAACGTTATTACAAAGCTTTGGCTACAGGCCGCGCCGGTATTTCGGAAGCTTATATCTATGATGCTACCAACATCCGTTTGCGTAACATCGCCTTGAGTTACCGTTTCCCGTCATCTATGTTGAAAAAGACCCCGTTCCAACAGGTTAAGCTTGGTTTCACTGTGAATAATGTATGGATGATTTCAAGCCATTTGGATGGTATTGATCCGGAATCAGTATATGCTACAAGCACTAATGCAACAGGTTTGGAGAACTCGTCAGCTCCGACATCACGTTCTTACCTGTTTAATGTGACTCTTGGTTTCTAATCATAAAAAAGAAAAAGAACAATGAAAACAATGAATAAATTATTTTTGGGGCTTGGCTTTTGCGCCGGATTAGTTTCCTGCTCTGACTTTGATGAAGTCAATACCAATCCCACAGCTGCCGGTGAGGAATATGTAAAACCTCAATATGCATTGAATAATTCTATAGGACAGGCACAGATGAATCCCGGTACTGCAGAACGTATAGTAGTCTATAATTGGGCTAGTGCTGCCAGAATTTGTGGAGAAATGAGTTTTCTGAACGTAGGCCGCTATAGTGATGATTATACATCTGCTTATTATTATCCTGATCTCAGCGCCAGTATTAAAAATGCGACGTTGGCTATTACAGCAGTAGAGAACCAACTCGAAGCGGCCACTACCACTGCACATGAAAAAGAATTTTTCCCGAACGTAAAGCAGTTTGCCCGTATTTGGCGTGCCTATCTTATCAGTGAGTTTGTCGATAATTTCGGACCTTATCCTATTGAAAGTTTCCTAGGGGAAAATCCTGTTTTCAACTCAGAGAAAGATGATTATGAATTCATTTTAAAGGAGTTGAAAGAAGCCGCAGCAGCTATCAACACCTCTGTCCTACCTGTTGAGGCAGAAGGTAAATGCGACCCGTTTGACAATGTAAAATATGATCCTGTGAAGTGGCAGAAATATGCAAATTCACTCCGTATGCGTCTGGCTATGCGTTTATCAAACATCGACAAGGCAACTGCGCAGACCGAATTTGAGGATGCGGCTAAAGGTAACAAGATTTTAACGGCTGATGAGATGTTTGCAGTAAAAGAAAATGATGGATGGGATGTCTTTTCCGGAGTATATACCCGTTCATTTGACGATCAGGTTCTTTCCTCAACAGTTGCTAATCTTCTGACCAATTTAGGTGGTATTAAAGTAACAGAACAACGTTCCGATTTGGCTAGTTATGTTAAACCAGCTAATTATTTAGGTATTAAATATGACAGACATTATGTTGCTAATACAGATAATCCTACTAAACAATATTGGCTGGATGGTATGCCGGAAAATCTTGACCCGCGTGCATTAAAGATATTCTGTTTACCTGATGATGAAAATGCTGAGAACTACATAGATAAATATAATGACAGAACAGCTAAAGATTTCGTTCTTTACACAGTAGACGAAAACGGGAATCCGATTCCTAATAAGGATAATCCTGGGGAAATAAAGATTGATGCAACTCGTTGTTGGAATGGTTATCCCGCTGGTTCGAGCGGTGGATGGTCACCAACCTTGGCTTATAACCAACTGGTGACAAATGGATATGGCCCCGGCTGTACTCTTCCAATGTTGGGTAAAGACTATTGTCAGGGCAAATCTCGCATATTCTTTGCAGCATGGGAAACTTATTTCTTGTTAGCAGAAGCTTCATTGTATGGTTGGAACACTGGAACAACAGCGAAAGAAGCCTATGAAAACGGTATTAAAGCTAGTTTTGAATACTTTGGTGTTAGCGAATATGTGAATGATTATCTGAATTCCACCAACTATAATCGTGTAGGTACTTCAGTCAAATTTGATCATACCACTGAACCGACTGCTGAACAAATGACTTATGTGGATGGATACAGCAAAGAACAGAAAACTGTTACTTATGAATATCCTACAGCTTCTAAAACTTTATATGGAAAAGCATTGAATGACCACTTGACTAAAATTATCACTCAAAAATTCATTGCACAAACTCCGTATTTGGTATTGGAAATGTGGTCGGATTTCCGCCGTTTGGGATTACCATTCTTTGAGATTCCTGCAAACGAAAGTTCAATGACTGGTTCAGACATGGTTAATGCTTGGAATCCTAATTCTTGGAAAGACGGACAGAAGTGGGAATTTTATCCACAACGTATGCGATATCCTTCCAGTCTGGAGAATGCAGATCCCGAAGGCTATAAACAAGCTGTAGAGTTGTTAGGAGGCTCAGATAATATCATCACTCCTTTATGGTGGACCGGACGTTAATGTCTTAACCTAGGACATTCATAGAATAATATAAGTTAGCCAGCTAATTCATACTTAAAGTATTGCGAATTAGTTGGCTAACTTATATTCTATGAGTGTCCCTTATTATGCCCAAAATCATTTGATTTTCTGATGCCGGCAAAGCATATTACACATGGATCATAGAGTCCTTTAACATTCATAACTACACAAAAAAGAAGGACTACCTTCTCACGAAGACAGCCCTTTCATTTGCTATTAATAATCTAGTAATTTTCTGGTAAATTTTGAACGCTCTCTTATCTAAGAAACAAGCATTAACGCTCTTTTGTTTATTCCTCCATTATAAAACTTTTCAGTATTTTTTCGGCAATATTTTCATTTTCCTTGCTATAGATAATAGATATATAAAATCCACTACCTGCCGTCTTAGTCATCAAACAAGCATAAAGGCAATGATCTGTTTCGCAGCTCCCTCTTAAATAAGTACCGAAAAACTGTGGTAACTCAAACTCCTGCACTGCCGACTGGTCTTTCACCCCGTCATCATTGGCATAGTCTTTTAATACACTTTTCAAGTCACTTTTTGTCATACCATCCGAATCCAAAGACTGAATGGTGATATAAAACTTGGAATTGTTCAGAAGAAAAGTCTCCTCTGTATCCTCCTCCACCAAAATCCCTTTTGGAGCCTCAAAAGTCAGACCATAGGCTGTCCATGTAATAGGAACCAAAGCTTGCGCACTTACTGATAGCCAAGCCAGACTTAACACAAGAAGTAAAACCTTTTTCATTTTTAATTATTTTACCAATAAAACTCCGATCAGTCCACAACTGATTATTTATCCTTTTCACGGATTTCCACGCGACGAATCTTTCCACTGATGGTCTTTGGAAGTTCTTCTACAAACTCTATGACACGTGGGTACTTGTACGGAGCAGTCACACGCTTCACATGATCTTGTAACTCCTTTACCAACTCAGGTCCTTCCTTACCCTTAAAAGTTTTAGAAAGGACAATCGTCGCCTTTACCACCTGACCACGGATTTCATCAGGCACACCGGTAATCGCACATTCCACAACAGCCGGATGAGTCATCAAAGCACTTTCCACCTCGAACGGGCCTATACGATAACCCGAACTCTTGATCACATCGTCAGCACGGCCTACAAACCAAAAATAACCATCCTCGTCACGCCAAGCCACATCACCTGTATAATAAATACCATCATGCCAAGCATCTTCCGTTAATTCCGAAGCACGATAATATTCTTTGAACAATCCCAATGGTTTGCCCCTATCTGTACGAATAACAATCTGACCTTGTTCTCCATCCTCAGCAGAACGCCCGTCGTGAGTCAACAAATCTATATCATATTGAGGATTAGGTACCCCCATACTTCCAGGTTTAGGCTCCATCCAGGGAAAAGTACCTAAAGTCAATGTAGTTTCCGTTTGTCCAAAACCTTCCATCAGACGAATACCTGTGATTTTCTTGAACGTTTCATATACAGAATAGTTCAAAGCCTCTCCCGCCGTAGTACAGTATTCCAAAGAAGAAAGATCATATTTACTAATATCCTCCTTAATTAAAAAACGATAAATAGTAGGAGGAGCACATAAAGAAGTGATATGATAATCCTGAATCTTTCCAAGAATATCTGCCGGTGTAAATTTCTCATGATCATACACAAAAATATTGGCTCCTGCTATCATCTGTCCATAAAGTTTTCCCCAGACAGCTTTCCCCCAACCTGTATCGGCAATGGTAAGATGAAGACTGTCACGATGCAAATTATGCCAGAAACTGGCAGTTACAATATGTCCCAAAGGATATGTAAAATCATGTGCCACCATCTTAGGTTCGCCTGTAGTGCCCGAAGTGAAATACATTAATGAAGTATCTTCATTCGTATTGGGATGTTCCGGTTTGACAAAAGGAGCAGCTTTTCAATACCTTTATGAAAATCTTCAAAACCCTCCGGAATATCCGGTCCTACACTGACCAGTTTTTTTACTGAAGGACAATCGGGCATGGCATCTATAATATGCTTTGTTATCACATCTTCTCCTGCAGCTACAATCATCTTGATATCAGCAGCATTACAACGATACACGATATCCTTTTTTGTCAACAGATGAGTTGCAGGAATAACCACAGCTCCTAACTTATGCAAGGCAATAATAGAGTACCAGAACTCATAACGACGCTTTAAAATAAGCATCACCATATCACCATGACCAATACCAAGGCTCTGAAAATAAGAAGCAGTCATATCCGTATACTTTTTCAAGTCTGCATAAGTATATTGTGCTCCCCTTTATCATTAGTCCATAACAATGCTTTCTTATCGGGTTCTTCGGCAGCCCAGGCATCTACTATATCATAACCAAAATTAAAATTTTCAGGGATTTTAATCTTTAAATTCTTTATAAAGTCCTCTTGTGAGGTAAATGTGGTCTGTTCTAAGAATTTTTCTACCATAATCTTATTCAATTAAAAATTGAGAACCAAAAATTAGAAATAGTTGCGGTCAATGACAACGCTGTCTTTTTAATCTCAATTTATTATAATATTACTGCCAAGAATTTCACAGTCTTATCATCCAATGCCATCATACCATGTGGAATAGAAGAATCAAAATAAAGACTGTCACCTGGATTCAAGATCAATTCTTTTCCATTTATATTAAGTAACATTCTTCCTTCAATAACCAAATTGAATTCTTGTCCCTCATGTGAGTTAAAATGAATCGGAGTATTTTCCGGTTTCGGTTCTACAGTCACAATAAAAGGATCAGCCTTACGCCCGCGAAAACCGGAAGCCAATGACTGATATTTATACGCCTTGGTCCGTTCTACCGACACTCCTGAACCACAACGGGTCAGAAAATAAGAACTCATCTTAGGTTCTTCACCAAACATTAATACATCCAATGCAATACCGTATTTACGGGCTATTTTCTGTAGCACTGACAGAAATATCTTTCTCCCCGCTTTCCATACCCAAATACTCTTCCACTGAAAGCTGGCAACTTTTAGCCACTTCATCAGGAGTCAGTTCCAGAACGTCCCTTAATCCCTGGAGACGCTCAGCTATTTGTTTTATCTGGTCACTCATAATCTTATTGTTTTATGCTTCAAAGATAATGAAGATTTAAGAATTCCTAGCAAAATTTCATTAAGTTTCGAAGAAAACCATCTGACAGACAACATTAGTTAAGATTATATGCAAAACGTCTACTCTCCGAACGTACAGCATCATCAGCACATTTGAAACAAGACAAGAACCACAAAGTTAGCTTCCGAAGCCCCTCATCCTTTCCACAAAATTCTGAATCACCGGATACATAGCCTCAGGCGATTCCAACTCATAGCAAAGAGTTTCCAAAGGACACCAACCTGTCCGGTTTCTGTTCCAAATACGAGAAACTATTTGAACACACTCCACCCTAATATTCGCCTTGTGCAATACAGCCAATGCAGGCTCACTGATGATATCCGTATAAACCTCCCGGACACCCCAGCACCATCAATGCGGCAGCTGCTTTTCCTACCACCTTGTCAGCAACCTGCGCTCCATGCAAAAAGACCGGATGCTGATTCAGCAAATCATATAAATCGGCTACCCCGCGTTGGGTAAAAGTACGGATCTCTTCCTTTCTGATAACACAGGAATAGCCGCCTTCATGCAACAATCTGATTAATTCATCCATCTTCCTTTCTATTTCATTCAGATAATACGATGCATCTCATGACCTTCTACATAAATAGCACTAAACGGGCGGCTCGGACAAAGATTTTCACAAGCGCCACAACCGATGCAACGTTCTGTATTCACAACCGGTATCTTAAGTGATTATTTTTCATCATCGGCATCTTTAGGAACCATCAAGATAGCCCCCGTAGGACAATGACGGGCACAATTTCCACAACTTACCCCATCTGTGTTCACTATACAATTCTGAGCAACCCACACAGCATGACCAATCTGTACAGATGACTTCTCTGTCAGATCAGCCAAGTGAATAGCATCAGTAGGACATACTTCTGCACATTTCGCACACTCAGGACGACAATATCCACGTTCGTAAGACATCTCGGGCTGCATCAGATGTTTCAAATCACCGGACGGACGCAATACCTGATTAGGGCACACCGACACACAAAGCTGACAAGCCGTACAGTGCTGCGCAAAATGACGGAAACTCAATGCTCCCGCAGGAACAATAGGAGTGGCACGCTTGGGAACTTTCTTATCTATAAGAGGAGCCAGACCGCCATCCACTTTCTTTTCCTGAGCTTTTACGGCAACACTTGCAGCAATCAAAGCCGAAACCGTAAAGAACCCACGCCGTGCAGTATCTACCTTTTCTTTGTTTAAAGACGCCTGAGAAACCTGTTTGCCAATTCCTTCACTTGCCGGAGCCTGTTTCTTCAGAAGCATCTGCCCCGATACATATTTTATTGCCCCTTGGCGGCACTTGCCTAGACAATCCATACAAGCAACACAACGGGAATAATCAATCTCATGTGCTTTGGGATTAATGCAGGAAGACTTGCAATTACGAGCACAAAGTCCGCAACCATTACATTTAGACGTATCAATAACCGGTTTAAAATAAGAATATCTAGATAAGAATCCCAATACTGTACCCACCGGGCAAATGGTATTGCAATAAGTTCTTCCTCCACGCCATGCCAAAATAAAAAGCACAATCACAGTACCCACTGCAACTGCAAAAGTAGAAAGACCTTTCATCCAAACATCTACCGAATAAAAAGCATAACTGTCCACACGCTCCGCCCATAGGGCAAGTACATTGTTCCCCCACTGATACAAAGGTGTCAGCAGGTTAGAAACGATACGGCCGTATGCACTGTAAGGAGCAATCAACGCCGCCAATGAAACCACCCCTGCTACCAAAGCGACGACAAACACTGCCAATACCCCATAGCGTAACCACGACAAAGCAGGCGAGTAGCGGAAACGATTCTTCTTTACCTTTCCCGAAACCCAGGAAATGATATCTTGAAACACCCCTAACGGACAGATAACCGAACAATAGACACGCCCCAAAAGCAGAGTCAACAAAACAAGGGCTATCACCACCCCTACATTCAATGCCAGCACGGCAGGAAGGAACTGTATTTTCGCCATCCAGCCAAACCAACCATGCACAGTTCCTGTAAAATCCAAAAACAGCAACGTGATCATTGTAAAGAACAAAAGGGCGGCGGCAAGTCTTATTTTACGTAACATAAGCATTCCTTATTTTATCATGTTTATCCATTCCATTATAAAGTCTCTTGTTTCAACTGTTCCACATATGCGTCTATGCGATGCAGTTCTTTGGGAATATCAATGCTTTGAGGGCAATGCGGATTACACTGGTTACATCCGGTACAATGGCTTGCCTGCCGCAGTTTGGGCACACTACGATCATAACCTATCAGGAAAGCACGCCGTGCACGGCGGTAATTCTCATCCTGACTGCTTTTAGGCACATTTCCTTCGTTGACACATTTATTATAATGCACCAGAATTGCCGGAATATCCAACCCGTAAGGACAGGGCATACAATATTTGCAGTCATTGCAAGGAATCGTAGGGAACTTCAGCATCAATTGGGCTGTTTCTTCCAAGAACTCTTTTTCTTCCTCATTCAAAGGTTCCAAGGGCGAATAAGTCCGAAGGTTATCCTGCAAATGTTCCATATAAGTCATTCCACTCAACACACACAACACGTTGGGATACGTACCGGCAAAACGGAACGCCCACGATGCCACACTGTTCTCCGGGCGACGCTGCTTCAAGCGCGCTACCAGGTGGTCGTTCAGTTTAGACAAACGTCCTCCCAACAGCGGCTCCATAATCACAGCCGGAATTCCACGCTTGGCCAACTCTCCATACAAATATTCCGCGTTAACATTTCTACCCGAAGCATGGCGCCAATCTACATAGTTCATCTGAATTTGCACAAAATCCCATTTCACATCCAGCGACAGCAAATAATCAAACACTTCCACCGATCCGTGAAATGACCATCCCAAATTACGAATACGGCCTTCTTCACGCTCTTTTAGTAAAAAGTCAAGAACTCCATTGTCAATATAACGGTCATGGAAAGTCTTGATCCCTTCCCCTCCACCTACGGAATGAAGCAAATAATAATCCAGATAATCCGTCTGCAATTCTTTCATCGACTGATGGTACATCTTGATGGAATTCTCACGAGTATAGTTTTGGAAATTGGACATCTTTGTCGCAATCAAGAGCTTTTCGCGGGGATAACGTTTCAAGGCCGCACCGGTGGCTCTTTCAGAAAACCCTTGGCAATAGACAGGAGATGTATCGAAATAATTCACTCCGTGAGCGATAGCATAATCCACCAGTTCATTCACCGCATCCTGATCTATCACATTTCCATCGCTGTCCGGTGCAGGTTTCAACGGCCAGCGCATACATCCATATCCTAAAAGTGAGACACGCTCCCCTTTGGGAGAAACGCGATACGTCATTTTATCCACAGGCACTTCGCCCAACACAGAAGCCTCGGATGAAGCCGGTTTCCCTTCGGATGCACAACCATACAGGGCTGCCGCCGATGCAGCCGCACTGACGCCTACTATCTTCAGAAACTTCCTGCGGCTCATTTCCTCTTTATCTCTCTTTTCCATAACCTTTTTTTATACTTAAGCACTGATTACCAATATTCGCAAAGATAAAAAGATTCCTTGATATTTATTGCGGCAAAGCACCTCATAATTACATAAAATGCGCACATAGTGCCACATGAATAATATTCTATCATAAAATGCCAAAAACTTCTTTCATTTTTGCATAACTCCAAACATACAGATCATTATTCTTCAAAAAAATACCATCCCATGAAAAAACTACTTCCGGCAAACTTATGCCTCTTCTCTTCCTTTCCGCTCCGGGTATAGGAACAAGATATTCTGATAGCTACTCCGAACACCTCCCTGCCGTTGCCCGTTCCCGAAAACGTGAAGCCATTATTACCTACAAGAAAATCCCTCCGATGATACAGCTGGCAATTTATCATACCGTCTCATCTCGCCTTACAATGATAGAGGTGCTTCCTCACTGATGCTCTACACCCCACAGAAAAAACATGCCGTGTTCTTGCCTACAAGATTCAGCATTATTGCAATCAGATTATTCCCCGTTTCCGCATGGACAGGCTGAAAGCCGACAAGCAATACCGCATCACGGAACTAAACCGGAAAAGATGCCCGTCCGCTGCCACTGGACAACAAAATGTTCTCCGGAAGAATACTGATGAAACAAGGTGTCGAGCTACCGCTACAACATGAGTACGCCAGCCGCATACTGGAGCCGCCCGAAGTGAGCTAAACCTTCCGGTTGATATTGACAGACAAAAAGAGGATGTCAAAACTCTGTTTTTGAAAATATGAACTTATAATCTGGCATTTGAACATCCTAAAAGGCTAAAGAAAGGGCCGTATCATTACTCAATACAGAGCTTGATACGACCCTTTTTTAAGTGTTATAAATACGATCTGTAACTTTGCGGGGTAGCCATTTTAGTTTTGACACATTTACCCTTTTTGTCTATCAGTTCATTCCGATACGTTTCATCAACTCATCATATTCCTTCTCTTCCCTGCACAACGGCCTGTACCAGGTATATTTCAACACCACGGTGGTCACCACCAGCAGCAACACCGACGCAATGAGTCCCCCCCGTACCGCGCACCACCAGATACATGGGTACAATAGTGAGACAGCACTGCCACACGATACCAATCGCCACATTGAACATATCCCGCTTGAAATGGCGGTTGCGCGTCACCTGCGGATAGCGTGCTACCGCCTTGGCCGCCACCGGTTTCCACCACCCCCACGGACGTACCCGGATATAGAAGTTCACCAGCGTCTCCTCGTCAGTAGGAGGTGCCGAGTACGTACCCACGATACAACCCACCAGCGAAATGCCGAACAACACGGGGAAAAAATAAAGTACCAACGAATCGGGTACCGTGAACTTCATCACAATGGCAGCCACCACACCCGAAGTCATTCCCCAGAAATACCCTTCACCATTAAACCGCCACCAGTGCCACTTCAACACATTGGCGGCAATATATCCGCCGAACAACGCGCCCACAATCCACTGGAAAATCTCGTTGATGTCCTTCAGAAAAAAGCCCATCACCGTACTGATAACCACCACCAGTACCGAAACGAGGTAGCTCGCCCGTATCTGTGTCCTGACGGAAGCCCTTGGGTTGATATACTTCAGATAAATATCATTCACCACATAGGCCGGTGCCGCATTCACCGTAGAAGCGAATGTAGACATGAATGCCGACAGCAATCCTGCCAGTAACAAACCCGCCAGCCCCACCGGCACATACTTCGTAATCAGGTGAGGAAGAATTGTTTCGAAATCCGTGTGGACAGCCGTCATCTGTTCCAGTCCTCCATCCACTTTAAAGAAATAGATAGCCAGCAACGCAAACCCCATAATCATCAGATAACGCGGAATCAGCAGAATGACCGATACCGAACCGCTCATCAGCGCCGCCTCCTTGGGTGACTTGCACGACAGGATCTTCTGCATGTCATAGTTCGGAGCAGGCCCCGCCATGCTCATAAAAATCCCTTTCAGCAACGCCATCATCACAAAGACACCCATCAGGCTGTAAGGCTCGTCCGCCATGCGTTCCGTCAGCAAACTCATCCGTTCACTCCAGTCAATGTCCAGCGTCCAGCCGAAGAAAGGCGACTCCCACCCTGCAGGCACAAATTCCCGGATCATTTCAGGAGCCACCATGTTCATCCCGACAATGGCAATGACCACACCCGCCACCGTCATGATGAGGAACTGCACCACATCCGTCCACACAATGCTGAGCATACCGCCCAGCATCACATAGAAGGTAGCAATGGCCGTAAAGAAAATGCCGTAAAAATGAGGCACATATTGTACCGGAATATCCCAGGGCACATACTGCGACACTACCTCCCACGGAAAAAAGATCTCCATGAACTTGCCGATTCCGATAAACCCGTAGCTCAAGAAGCCCAGCACGCTGAGCAGAGCAAAGACAATGACAATAGTATGCGAGAGCGTAGCCCCCCGCCCCTGCCCGAAACGGGTCTTTATCCATTCGGCGCCCGTCAGCACATTGCTCCGGCGGAGCCACACCGACAGATAGACCATCAGGAAAATTTGATTGAACACGGGCCACAACCATGGAATCCACAGACTTTTGAACCCATAAGCAAAAGTCCAATACACCATCAGCATGGTGCCGGTAATATCAAACATGCCCGATGCATTCGACAGTCCCAACATATAAAACGGCAACGACTTTCCGCCCAAAAAATAAGAATCCATATTCTTTGCCGCCTTCTTTTTCAAAAACAACCCGATGGCGACAATAACCATCAGATAAGCACAAATAATCAGAATATCAACGATATGCAATTTCATAGTATCCGCTTCATCTTTTATTCAAACACCTGTGTCATGGGGCGTCCTATCCACACCTGCGGTTGCTCCAGATTGAAAACAGATGCTATAGTAGACGCGCAGTCAAACTGCATCATGCTCTCTTCGAAAGCTCCCCCCTTCTTGATGTTCTTTCCGGCGATAATGAACGGCGTTTCCATCTCCTCCATGGTCTTTCCGCCATGTCCCTTATTGATTCCCCCATGATCAGCGGTGACAATAATGATGCTGTTTTCATAAATACCCGCTTCCTTGATGGCATCCACAATACGGCCCACATAGCCGTCCAGTTCTTTCAGTTTGGCATAATAAGCCGGAGTATCGTGTCCGTCACCGTGCCCTACGTGGTCAGGGTTGTCGAAACAGAAAGCACTCAACACCGGTTTCTTCTGCATAATATACTCACAGGCCATGTCACACAAAGCCGTAGGATGCGTGTTATAGTCGGGTGCCTGCGCATGATGGTTCAAAGCCAGCGTATCTACCAGATACTTGATACCATCCCATTCATACAGTACGCCCATCTCGGCATCGGGAGCCGCCTTGCGCAACTCGCTGAACACGGTGGGAAAATGCCATGCTCGTTCAGCACACGCGAGGGTAGTTCGGGTGTTCTTGATCCCCACTCCGTGTACCCGTGCAGTTCAGGACCTGCCCCCATAAACATGGAAGCCCAATTTACAGCACTGGATGAAGGAAGTACACTGCGTTTTTTCAACGTGTAGCATCCGGCATCCATCAACGCCTTCACGTTCGGCATATCCGCCTTTGCCACACTGTAGGCGCCCCATCCGTCCAAACCGATGACAAACACATGTTCCGCTTTCCATTCCGGAGCCTTCCGGCAACCCGACAACACCATTACGGCTATGCACATAGCCCATAAAGCAATCTTTCATACAATATCTATTTTGGGTTTATAATTACAAAATTAGCCATTTATTCCCTTTCGACAAGAAAATAAATGGCATTATCCACTTCTCTTTCCACCTAAAAAACAGCCATTCCGCATTAAAAACGACTTTATCTTATCAATGCCTTTATATTCCTTCTATTTTACCCGTTCAGAAATGCCTCGTTGCGATCTATCAGCGCGTTCACCGCCGCCACTGAAGCTGCGGAACGCAATCCGTCGGCAGGCGTGTGCAGACAGTAGTCCACCAAGCGATCCACCGTAGAAACCGCCACGTGCATCCGCGTGTCGCTGGAGGCATAATAGATGTATACCGTACCGTCGTCATCGGCTATCCATCCGTTCGAGAAAAGCACATTGGACACATCGCCCACCCTTTCCCCCGCCAGCGGAGCCAGCAGATAGCCGGCTGGTTCAGCTATGACGCGCCACGGTTCATCGGCTGCGGTCATATAGAGATAGAGCACATAGCGCAGTCCGGCGGCACATCCGCGTACTCCGTGCGCCAGGTGCAGCCACCCTTGGGAGGTGCGGATGGGGTGCGGTCCCTCTCCGTTCTTCACCTCTTTGATCGTGTGATAATAACGGTGGTTTATTATCATTTCGTCCTTCACCTCCGCCCGGGTGATGTCGTCTATCAACGCCCATCCTATTCCTCCCCCATTTCCGGCATTAATAAAATCATCCTGCGGACGGGTGTAGAGGGCATATTTCCCATTCACAAATTCGGGATGCAACACCACATTGCGCTGTTGGCTCGCCGCTTTCAAGTCGGGCAACCGTTCCCAGTCCACCAGATTGCGCGTGCGTACGATTCCCGCCTTTGCCACCGCCGCCGACAGATCTCCCGCCGGTGCCTTGTCATCATGGCGTTCGCTGCAAAAGATACCATAAATCCATCCATCCTGGTGAGCGGTAAGACGCATATCATACACATTGGTTTCCGCCGGATCCACATCGGGCAATACCAGCGGACGTTTCCAAAAGTGGAAATTGTCCACCCCGTTAGGGCTTTCGGCTATGGCAAAGAACGACTTCCGGTCTGCTCCCTCCACACGCACCACCATCAGATACTTTCCGTTCCATTTCAGGGCACCACTGTTCATGGTAGCATTAAAGCCGATACGCTCCATACAACAAGGGTTGGTGGCAGGGTTGAAGTCATAACGCCATTCCAGGGGAATATGCTGGCGTGTCAGTACCGGATAAACATAACGGCGGATGACACCGTTCGTTTCTTCCTGCATTTCATTAGGACGTTGCAACAACGCTTCATGGCGTTGGCGCAATGCTTCTATTTGTTTTTTGAAATATCCGTTCATATCTTATTTTCTTTCATTGTTATCAATCCATCTTTTACAGTAAAAGAATGCTATCCAAGCATCTAGAATTATACTATTTTATCAAAAATCAATCATATTCTATACAGTGTTGTTATTGGTTCTCAGGATAAAGAGACATACGGTAAACCCGCTGGTAAATCGCATCTTCCAATTCCAATTCAAACACAACATCCTGTGTTTCAGGATCTACTTCTGTCACGCGTGCACCACGATTGCCATTGCTAAGCACATTGCTCATTCCCGGACAAATTAATCTGTTACCCGTTTGTTCCAAATATTGCACCCCGGAACGGGCCGGAGTAAAATACGCGGCACCACGCTCTTTTCCATACTGCCAAACTTGGCGAACCGTACGGTTCACTTCATCCACTTCATATTCTATGCCGCAAGTATAAATATTTTTCCTGTCTGTAAAATCCAGTTTGAAGTTACGCCCATAACCATTATTGAAATAAAGAATGTGTCCATTAGGTAATGGGACAGCTGTATGACATCCCCAAGGCCATTCAAAATCATCACAATTCTTCGTTCCGGCTATCACCTCAGGATCAGTAATAGGAGTCCCGTCGGCATGAAGAGGATTCAATAATAATTTCAAGTATTTATCTCTCCAATACCCATGAGGCGATATAATCCACTCAATACCTCCAGCTTTATTAAACTTAAAGATTCCTTGATAACGAGCTGTAGCCAGATAATCATCTCCCCACTCTACTATACCATTATTATGCGCCCAATTACTGGCACTTTGTGCAAAAGGGTCTGAGGTTAGATCATAATCGGTCATTCCATAGCGAGCCGAATCCAACATGTGCACCAAATCCCATTCTTGCAATATCTCCCCTTTTTCGGGATCCATCATAATAATAAAATCATTTATCCGTACATCTTTCCCATTGGCGATTTTAGCGGAAGTCTTGCTCACAGTCGCTAATATATTGCCTTGCTTATCTTGAGATATGGCATGATGCATAGTGTATCCCCTTTCCAGCATATCCCAATTATGAATTGTATTTCCCATCATATCCACCTCCACCATCCGATGATGGTTTCCGTCACCGGTCATATAATGTCCGTTCTGCATCCGGATCAATCCGCACCCGATTCCGATATATCGATGTTCATCCGACTTCTCCCAATCAAGAATCCAACGGATTTCTCCGTCTGCATCTATCATATAAGGGATAGAAGTGTCTGTTTCATCCTGTCCGGGGGAGTTTACCAAATTCATGCCTGGCTCCATTCGGTCATATTGAGCCTTTACCACTCTGATTTCCTTAGGCAGCCTTCTGCTTTCCAATGTTTTCGTCTGAAGCTTTAGATTGGACCGAGCACGTTCATTTCCTTGCAAATCCGTATAAATTAAAGTGATCTGGTTATTATAATTGGGATAAAGTCCCAATACCGGAATATTCTGTTTTAATCCCACATCTTTAAATGTATATTCCACGTCAGGCGTATGCTTTCCCGGTTTGCTGTGCACAATCAGTTTAATGCGTCCCAATACAGGTAATTTTACAACTACACTGGCCGATAATGGATTGCAACCGGAAGGATTGACTGTAGAACTCAATATCAAGTTGTCAATCGAAGTACCTAAGGTAGGTATAACATAAGTGCTTCCATTGGCAAATGTCAAAGTCGTTTTCCAGTTTTCCGCATCCACATCTACACTTTGGATTAACTCTTGCGGAAAAATTATCTTATTGGACTCGAATAACAAAACACATTGTTCACGTTCCTGAGAAACAGATTTCAATAAATCATTTTCCTTCAACTGGTTTTGTATATCCTGCATAGCTTGGGTACAATCCTGTTCTTCATCACGACATGACAAAAATACAAATATCATAACCAACAAAGAGCATAAATAATATCCTTTCCTTTTCATTTGGCTTCATTGCAAACTGTTTTTTTGCGAATAAACGATGGCATTATCCACGTTTTGACACACCTCTCATACTTTTTAATTATCAGTTCAATACAATCATCTCCATTCCGGCTTTTGCTCCAAATTCAAATTAGCGTCCACCTCTGCCTGAGGTATCGGGAAGTACAAGAATTTAGCTTCAAAATGGTCAAATCCTTGTGTATCCGAAATGCGGTCTGTCGGTTTATATCCTACCAATTCCTTTTCACCACTTTCATTTTCTTCGTAAAGCAATTCATAATGTTGAGAATCGGTCTTGCGTTCGTGCATGATAGCTTTCAACTTAGCAGGATCATTTCCGTACCAACGAACCATATCATCCCAACGTATATTCTCTCCGGCAAATTCCAGCAATTTCTGTTTCTGGAGTTCTGTCATTATAGCATCTTTTCCACTCAAGTTTTTCTCCGGCAGCCCGGCACGTACACGAATCCGGTTAATATCTTTCATTGCTCCGCTTTCATCATTGGTTTCCAGACAAGCCTCAGCGTGGAGCAACAAAACTTCTGCAAAGCGCATAATACGTAAATTGTTGATACGTCCGGCATCGTTAGAATACATCGTACATCCTGTGGGAACCCACCAAGCTGCAAACTTCTTCATCATGAAACGCCCTTGAACACCCTCGATAACCGGATAAGCAGGAGCATATCCTTGCTTGGCAATACCATATTTGCCATCGCCTTCGGGCAGTACCGTCCATTTAAACATATCATCAAATTCCACTTTACCACCATAGAATTTTTCATCCGGCTTCACATCACCGAAATCAGAGTATTTAAAGAAGCACGTAGTGTATAAACGCTTATCCCATTTGGAATCAGAGCCTTCCGGACGCTGTTCGGAAATGAATTCTTTTATCAAATAGGGAGAAGGCTGCATCTTATACCAACCACCGCCAATATTCTCACCTTTCAGTGTCGGCCAAAATAATGAGCAAGGTTGTTTCCCATAAACGAGTCGTCACTAGTGCCATTGCCCCAAGAGTCACCCGAATTACCTTTGGCATCATAATTGATTTCCCAAATAGATTCAGCATTAAATTCCGTATCGTCACGGAAGTTGTCCTCATACTTTTGAGTCAAATCGTAACCATAACCATTCATTATAATTTCAAACTCATCCTTAGCGGCCTGATAATCCCCTTTCCAGATATAAGCTTTACCCAACATAGCAATAGCCGCACCTTGAGTTACACGACCGTTCTCATCGCTTGAACGAAGCTTAGGCAAACGAGACTTGGCTTCCTTAAAGTCTGAAATAGCCTGTTCCAGCACTTCATCACCGCTAGACAGTCCATGAGTTTCCGGATCTGCATCCTGCGGGAGAGTACGGATAACCGCATCACGATAATCAGTACGCAAACGGAAGTACCAGAATCCACGTAAGAAATAAGCCTCACCTATCATTTGCTCACGTTTGGTTTCGTCCATATCAACCGTAGCCGCACGATATATGAATTCGTTCGCCATCTGAATGCCTTCATAGATGTTTCCCCAGCTCAAATCCTTTGTATTCGTTGTGTTGACAAACGACAAATATTCCCAAATATAAGGTTCTTCTCCGCGAGTGGGGTAAAGGTCGTCACCGCGCATCTGAAGATGCATGATGCCTTCCAACCCGCCATAATATCCACTGGTCATACGGCGGAAAGGATTATAAACTGCGGACAAGCCTTTCATCACATTATCCTCGGATGTCCAAAAAGTGGTCGGAGTCTGACGGTTAGGATCAATCTCATTCAGAAAGTCATCACTACAAGAAGACAACAACATTGGAGCTACAGCCAATGCAGCTATGTATTTTATAAAATTCTTTTTTCATATTCTGCAAATATTACTTATTCCTAATTAGAAATTTACTTGTAAACCAAAGGTGATAGTACGTGCCATCGGATAACGACCGTCATCACAACCACGGGTCATTACACCCGAACCACCTGATGTACCGGCACCATCGGCATCTACCATACCCAAGTCAGGAGTATATCCTTTATAATCGGTTATAGTGAAAAGGTTTTCCATAGCCGTATAAACACGCACATTCTGCAAACCGGCTTTAGATACCCATACTTTGGGCAACGTATAACCTAATTCCAAAGTCTTCAAGCGCAAGAATGAACCATTTTCCAACCAACGGTCCGTATAGCCCCAGTTTGTACCATTAGGATCGCTAGTACCAAACAAACAGCGAGGAATATCAGAATGATTGTTTTCAGTCCAAGCTGTTCATGCGTTCTGCATATTGGTTTCCTGTTGATTCATTATAAACCGTAGTATAATACTGGGCATTGTAAATCTTGTTGCCAAAGTTTCCGTCAAAGAACATATTCAAATCCAAACTTTTCCATTCAGCACCCAGACTTACACCCAAGTTAACTTTCGGGAAAGCAGAGCCTACATCCTGACGGTCATTATTGTCAATCTTACCATCTCCGTTATAATCCACGAAACGCAAGTCACCCGGTTGTGCATTAGGCTGGATCTTATTACCGTTCTTATCCACATACGCATCAATTTCTTGTTGGCTTTGGAATACACCATCCGTCTTTATCAAATTGAAATAACCTATGGAATGACCGGTCTTGGCATAAGTGATCGTTCCTTTGGCATGAGGATTGAATCCCTGCCATTCATCACGACTTCCGTTTACTTCCGTCAGTTTATTCTTGATAAAGGTGGCATTGACACCTACATGATAATACAAATCGCCTACATTATTTTACGGTGATTCAATGAAATCTCAAATCCTTTGTTTTCTACTGTACCTGCATTTACTGTAGGATTCCCACACAAGCCAAAACTCAAAGACTGCGGCATAGACAACAACATATCTTCTGTTTTCTGAATAAAATAATCAGCACTGACACTGAACTTATTGTTCAAGAAAGCAAAATCCAAACCCAAGTTCAAAGTCTTCGTCTTTTCCCAAGTCACATTCATGGGTGAAGTCCATTCCTTACCGGTAATGGCACCTTCCCAAAGTTCTGTGCCCATCATGTTATTCATACCTTTATAAACAACAGACTGGGTAGCATAATTGCCAATACCGCTCAAATTACCCAGTACACCATAACTGGCACGAATTTTCAATTCATTCATGGTTTCCTTGATATTTTCAAAGAAATCTTCATTCATCACATTCCAACCCAAAGATACAGACGGGAATGTGCCCCAGCGGTTTCCATCTGCAAATTTGGAAGAACCGTCCCGACGAATAGAAGCAGACAGCATATAACGATCGGCATACGAATACATCACACGCCCAAACATAGAAATCATTGTATTGGCCCATGCGCTACCCGATGTATTTTGTGAAGAAACCGAACCGGCGTCAATCACAGAGAAACCTTCCGGGAAACCCTTACGTCCTGCACCAAAACCACGCGCATTGTTACGCTGGGCAGAATAACCCACCAAAGCAGAAATCGTATGATTGCCAAACGTATTATCATAATTGATTGTATTTTCAATCAACCAATCATTCTCCCAGTCTGTACTTTCCGACAATTCCGCTTCATTCTTTTGTGAAGTAGAACTGAAATAATAAGGAGAACTATAGGCATAATTACGTCTTGTATATTTGTTTATACCTACATTGAATTTATATTTCAATCCTTTCAAGAACAAATCCACTTCGGCATAGCCATTCAATAAAATGTCTATCCCATGTCTTTGGTAATCATAGGCTTCTGTCCAACCCACAGGATTATCTCCTCTGGTCCATTCCGGAGCGACACCCCAAGTGCCATCTTCACCATATACATTCCACATAGGCACAGCTGTCAGAGCGGAGGTATATGAAACATCTTCGTACTTCTTTTTATAGAATTTCATCATCAACGTAGTCCCCATACGCAAATGATTATTGAAAAAAGAAAAAGTATTCTTAGCACGAATGTTCCATGCCTCATAACCGGTAGTATTTACAATACCATCCTGGTTAAGATAGCTTCCCGACAGATTATAGGTCGAAGTCTTGTTTCCTCCAGATACATTCAAGCTAACCTTGCTCACCATAGCCGAGTTATAAAGTTCTTTCTGCCAGTCTGTTCCAGCACCTCCATTCCAATTCAGCAACCCTTCTGCCGAACTATAACCGGTAGCCTTTGCCAAATCGCGAAGCTGATTACCATCCATTACATCAATGTATTTGGCAACCATCTGAACGCCTGTATAGGCATCCACTGTTACACGGGCAGGAGTTTCCAAACGACCGCCTTTAGTAGTGACCAATACAACACCATTAGCAGCACGAGAACCATAAATAGCAGCAGCCGAAGCATCTTTCAACACTTCAATAGACTGAATGTCAGCGGGATCAACCATATTGATATCACCATACACACCGTCAATCACATAAAGCGGACTGGTGGCACTCAATGAACTGATACCACGGACATTAATATTCAAGCCTTCCCCCGGCTGACCGTTGGCAGCCGACACAGTAACACCGGCAACTCTTCCTTGCAAAGCAGCTGAAGCACTACGTGCAACATTTGCCTGTAACTCTTTACCGGAAACAGAAGCGACCGCACCTGTCAAATGGCTTTTCTTCACTGTACCGTAACCGATAACCACCACCTCGTCCAACAATTCACCTTCCGACAATTTCACATTAATCACACTGCGGCCATCAACCTTAACAGTTTGCTCCTGATAACCTACATAAGAGAAATTCAAAGACTGACCGGAAGCGGCCTTAATGGTATATTTGCCATCAAAATCGGTAATCACGCCATCCGTAGTTCCTACTACAACAACAGCCGCACCAATCAACGGATTATTCTCCGCATCCGTCACTGTTCCGGTAACAGTAATTTGCTGAGCATAGGCACATATACTAAGTATGCACAGCAACCATGTAAATGCAATTTGTTTCATAAATAATGTATTAGAGTTTAATTAAAAAATATTGCTGTAAAATTAACTAAAAATAGATTTCCAACACGTTATTGCTTTCGCAAACAACGGTAATGCCCCATGGATGGAAGAATAGCAGCTGAAATTAAGAATGTCTTTGTTTTCATAGTTATTTGAATTAAAAATTAACATTGCAAAGATGGCAATTCAAGCAAGCAGGAACAAATACAATTCAAGCATTAAACAATGAAATCTTATCAATATCAAAAAAATTCTTCAAGACAATGGAAAACGCATCTGAATTGAACGTGAAATATAAAATTTTTCCTACACAGTATTCTTCTAATTATCAACCAATTACTGTGAAAAAACATCCATAAAGGCTCTCAACCGGTAGGTAAGCGGCGGTATCGTTCATCAATGTACAACACAACAACCGCCACACACAAAATGACAAAACTTCAATAGATGTATTTTATCAACAGGATGCAACCGTGAAAACAGTCTTATGACTTTATTGCTTCACTTGGTGAAGCAACCGTTTCACACAGGTGGCAACGGCACTCCACTTGAGTGAAAAGGCACGTTCAGCCGAGTGGTGCAACAAATGATGCAGTCTTCTTGCATGGAAACTCCCATCCCCTTGCACGGATACTGCCGTACATATATCAAGATTACGTACCCGACATGGAAACCGATATCCGACGAACCGGCTTCTGCAAGGAAAAAACGAAAAAGCACTTCGTGGAGATACAGGAAATTCCGTCACCGCATATTACTGTTTATCAGCGCAATACAATGACGGAACAAAAAACTATTGCAGCGTAGAAATAAAAACAGAATCAACGTTACAAAGACGAACTACTCAACACAGTTCCGGTATAGGAAACCACGCTACGGGCCGGCAATGTCAAGGTATAGACACCATCGGCAGGTTGAACAGCTTCCACCGGCTCCCATTTACGGGTGTCATCGGTGACATAGCCTTGCAAAGCACCGGAAACCTGAGCGCTTTCAAGAGCCAACGAAATAACTACTTCATGATCCGCAGGGTTGATGGCTACAACCGTGTAACCGTTGTCACCATATTTATAGCCAGACACCATATAGCCTTGTTCGAAATCATATTGCGCCGAGATGCGCTTGCTTCCTACAGGGATGTAACGGGAGAAGTTGCCGAACACCTCGCAACGCTTGGTCACTTCATAGTCCACGCGGTTCTTTTCAATGTTAATCAGCCCCTCGGTAGTTCCGCCATCCGGTATAGCACCTGCCCACCACACAATAGCGCCGGTATTGGCCTCACACAAGAAACGATGGAACTTCTTCGCCCATTTCAAGCCACTGGTCATAGTAGCATCATAACTTTCCGTAGGATCGCTGATTTCGGTCAGCCACACGGGAATTCCCTTCGATTCGGCTTTACTGAACGGTTCAATGGCAGGATCTTTCCCGGTCACAGGATCCACATAGCCGTGTCCGGCGGCAATGACGGGAAAGTTGGTGATTTTAGGATTCAGGTTCAGAATATCGCGCACATAATTTTTACTGCCCATGATAAAGCCCAGAATGGCAGACCACTGGGCATTCTCGCCAAAGATAATCCGGGTTTCGGGATGGGTCTGTCGCAACTTGGGACCCAAGTTATTCACAATGAACGGTCCCAGCGTAGTGGTACCGGGAAGCCAGAGGCATGAGTTCCAGCTTGCCGCATACTCGGGCTCGTTGGCCGGAGAGATGGCATAGACAGGCAGACCTGCCGCTGTGTAGGCATCACAGAAATTGGAAAGATAGTCGGCAAAGGCCTGGTAGCTGCCGCGTTTCAAAAAACCTTGCGAGGTACTGCCGTTGCTTTTCATATAAGCCGGAGCAGACCAAACGGAAAAGATGAGTTTGTCCACACCGTATTCCTGCTTCGCTTTTTTCATGATCCACAACTGTCCGTTGCGCTGTGCGATGCCTTCGGCAACACGATTCTCATCACGGTTGAAATCAATATCGAAAAAAGGATCGTCCAAAGACAGATTGATATCCTCGTCCATATTAAACGTGGTTTCATCGTAATGGGGGAATACCTCGCCCCTGAGGATACTGAGGCGAAGCCCGTCCTGTCCGAACATCACATCCATAATCTCCTGACGCTTGCGGTGGGCATAAAGATAGTCGGACCAGCCGGCCTGCGCCACACCAAAACCATCGATGGTTTGTTCTTCGTTGTTCCACTGAAGAACTACGTCGGCCCCCAAGGTACTACGTGCATCGGCCGGGATTTGTTCTGCCGGAAGAACATCGGTACAGGCACAGAGGCAAGCGGCGGAAGCCGCCACGGCAAAAAGGTAAGATAGCTTTTTCATGACACTTGTCTTTTTTAAGGTTAGTATTCAAAGTTTTACCAGGTTGTAACCCAAAGGCAAAGATGGAAATTTACCGACAGACAAACCAATACTATCCGAACATATACTTATGATATTTTATCAAAATAGAGACCGTCAATATGAGAAGCCTTGTTCTGGCTATCCGAATGAAGAAAAAACTTACAAGCCGTTCGTAGTACCGCAAAAAGACACGGAACATTATTTCCAGGCATTCAAATCCTACAACATCCCCGAACTTTCAGAAAATCCGCTTTCTTTTAGTGCTGTCAAAATCAGGCAAGTCCATGAGAAAGTTCCGGCCGAACCTTTTAAATGATAGTCTTGTTCTTACGATAATTATCACGGAACTCTTTAGGAGTCACTCCTTTTTTCTTTTTAAAGATACGGTTGAAATTGGATAGATTATTAAAGCCACAATCATATCCTATTTCAGCTATTGACAAGGAAGAATCAACCAAAGCACGTGAAGCGGCCCCCAAGCGGATATCAGTAAGGAAATCGATAAAACTTTTGGAAGTATGCTGTTTGATAAAACGACAGAATGAGGCCTCGCTCATATTTACCATTTTAGCCACATCTGCAAGACGGATCACTTCCGAAAAATGAAAATGAACATAATCCAGCACCTTGTTCAACTTCTCGTTAGTATGCTCTTTGGAAACAGAGTTAATGGCAAACTGCCCGGTTGACAGCTCACGCATCCCTTTGTCCAATGATAATTCATGAAGAATAACAAGCAGTTTTATCAAGGAATAGAAACTATCGTTCTCGCAAGACAGCGTTTTCAACAACGGACGGACTTTTGCGATAGTCTCCCTGCTGAACACGATTCCTTTACGGGCACGGTGGAAAAGTTCCCGAATGCTGATCATCTGGTTCCTGTTCAGAATCTGGTCGGAAAGCAGATCGGAATGAAACTGAATGGTTATTTCATGGATATTCTGCGGCTTGTTGTTATAATCCCTCCAAGCATGTTCCAATTGAGGATTGGTGACCAGCACCAGTTCCTCTTCTTCTATTTCTTCTATGGAGTCTCCCACAATGCGTTGTGCGCCTTTTGCATTCTCAATATAGTTCAGTTCATATTCGGGATGTATATGTATAGGAAAATTAAAATTCGATTTCTGACGCTCTATCAAAATAAAGCAATCCTTGGCCGACAAAGGTGACACTTCTTTGAACAATTCTGTGTTTATCATATTTCTCTTTCACATTAGATCTGATCTTGTATAGCAAAGATAACATGAAATATGAAATCGGAAACAAAAAAGTGAGCATATTTTTATACTAAACCTGCAAAAGTACCTTCTATAAAAACGTAGATAACACAATACACAAAAACGAGAACCGTGTTATCCACGTCATTTCCATGAGGTTACTTCTATTTCAGACAAGCCTTCATTGCTTTAATGATCGCTGAGTCAAACCCTTCGTGATCCAATTCATTAATACCCTTGATAGTCATACCACCGGGCGTACACACCTTATCTATTTCCACACTGGGATGAGTATCATTATTCAATATCAAGGAAGCGGCTCCTTTCACAGACTGGGCAACCATTTTCTGTGCATCTTTCGGATAGATCCCCAATTCAATACCTGCCTGCATAGCTGCCTGAATATATTTCAAGACATATGCGATACCACATGAAGTCAAAGCCGTAGTAGCAGCCATCTGACTTTCAGGAATAAGCATAGCCAATCCTAATTCATTAAAGATATCCAGCATCAGTTGTTCTTGTTCCTTACTGGCGTTACGACTGGATATCAAAGTCATACTTTCCAACTGAGAAATAGCAGTATTGGGAATCAAACGGAATATGGTCTGTTCCGGACCTACACTCTTTACCAGCTGTTCGAAAGTTACACCACCTGCAATAGAAACCAATACTTGCCGTGGAGTCAAATGAACCACACTCAACACTTGGTCTATCAACCACGGCTTTACAGCCAGAATAACGATATCGGCATCCTTTATCGCTTTCGGATTTTCCGTTGTCACATTAATCTCCGGATAATCCGCCTGTAGAGTTTCCAGACTTCCGCTGAACGGATCGGCTACTGTTACATCACTCGCTGGAATGATAGTGCCTTGGGCAAGGCCGCGAGCAATGGCCCCTCCCATATTTCCCGCACCAATAATTGCTACTTTCATATTATTAAAGATTAAGTCTATAGCTACAAAGATAAGGGAAAAAAGGAGAAGAACGTATTATGAAAAGCTAAAAATAAAATTACTTTGAAGAAGATGAAATCAAAAAGTCTCGCCGGAACCGAAATGTTTCCTGACGAGACCTTATTTTCTTTCGCTGATTATTATCCCTCTTGAATCTCCAGCTTATACCAACACTTTACGAAAGCGTCCAATAAATTCATCAGCCTCAGCCATAGTCAGACACAAAGGCGGGAGCAGACGGATTACATTCGTACCACTGACTCCGGTAAATACTTTCTGTTCGAACAGCAGACGCTGACGCAGTTCCTTAATCGGTTCGTCAAATTCCATACCGATCATCAAACCTTCGCCACGCACCTCTTTAATCTGTGGGAATTGTTTCAATTCTTTCAGCAGATGAGCACCTACCTTGGCAGCATTCTCTACCAGTTCTCACCTTTCATAACATCCAGCACCGCGATAGCAGCAGCACAAGCCAGGTGGTTACCACCAAAAGTGGTTCCCAATTGTCCATATACGGGTTTGAATTTCGGACTGATCAGGACACCAGCCATCGGAAAGCCATTGCCAATCCCCTTTGCAACCGTAATCATATCGGGACGGATACCTGCATGTTGGTGAGCAAAAAATTTACCGCTACGCCCGTAGCCGGATTGTATTTCATCCAAAACAAGTACTGCATCCACTTCTTCGCAAGCCTTACTCAGTTCTTTCAAGAATTTCACTTCCGGAACCTGAATACCGCCTACTCCTTGAATACCTTCAATAATCACCGCACAGACATCTCCTTTTGCCAATTCCGCTTTAGCTGCTTCTATATCGTTCAAAGGCAGATAAGTCACATGCCCATTGTCATTGATTGGGGCTATAATTTTCGGATTGTGGGTTACCTCCACTGCCAGTGAAGTACGTCCATGAAATGCTTTGCAAGAAAGCACACGTTTGCGACCATTGTAAAAAGAAGCCAGTTTCAACGCATTTTCATTAGCTTCGGCCCCACTGTTTATCAAAAACAATTGATAATCATCATAACCCGAAAGTTTCCCTAAACGGTCTGCCACTTCCTGCTGTAGCTTGTTAACCACCGAATTGGAATAAAATCCCAACTGTGCAACCTGGTTGCTTATCATTTCCACATAATACGGATGTGCGTGACCGATAGAAATAACCGCATGACCACCATACAAATCAAGGTATTCCGTACCTTGATCATCCCATACATGACAACCTTTTCCCTTGACAATGTTTATGTCAAAAAGAGGATATACATCAAATAATTTCATAAACTCTTCTTTATTAAAAAGCAGACGGTTTCAACCTCAGCCCTACGGTTTCTTCCAGATTGAACATGAGATTCATATTATGGACCGCTTGTCCGCTTGCCCCCTTCAACAAGTTGTCAATGCAAGAGATAACCAGCAGTTTATCGCCATGCTTCTCCAAATGAATCAAACACTTGTTGGTGTTCACCACCTGCTTCAAATCTATATTTTTGTCTACAATATGAACGAAAGAATCCTCGGCATAATAGTCTTGATACATCTTCACCAGTTCTTCCAGTTCCACCTTGCATTTGACTACCAGAGTAGCAAAGATACCACGCGGGAAATCACCCCGGTAAGGAATAAAATCTATTTCAGCATTAAAGCTGTTTTGCAACTGTTTCAATGATTGCTTGATTTCGGGAACATGCTGATGAGAAAACGGTTTATAGATGCTCATATTATTATTACGCCAGCTGAAATGGCTGGTAGCACCCGGTTTCACCCCTGCCCCTGTACTTCCGGTAATGGCATTTACCATTACATCCTCGTTCAGTAACAGATGTTTGGCTAACGGCAATAAACCCAATTGAATACAAGTGGCAAAACATCCCGGATTGGCCACGTGCTTGCTATGGCAGATAGCACGACGGTTCAGCTCGGGCAAGCCATAAATAAAGTCGTGGTCATCACTCTTGATACGATAGTCCATACTGAGGTCGATGATTTTCAAATCCTCGGGTACATTGTGACTATCCATAAACTTCTTTGTATCTCCATGAGCCGTACAGAAGAACAATACATCAATCTCATCCAGAGGAAGTTCGTCGGTAAAAACCAAATCCGTTTCACCATAGAGTCCCTCATGTACGTCGGTAATCTTATTGCCGGCGTTACTGCTGCTGTTTATAAACTTTATGTCTACATCAGGGTGATTAATCAGCAGACGAATCAATTCGCCCGCCGTATAACCTGCCCCACCGATAATTCCTGCTTTAATCATACTTATTAAATTTCTTCGTCCTTGTGGTTATTATAATAAACACGCAAAGGTGTAGAAGTCACTTTGATAAAGCCTTTGGCATCTTCTGCTGTCCATCCCTTCTGCATTTCACCATATTCACCGAATTTGGTCTTCACCAGGTCGTCTTTCGATTCAACACCCACAGTAGAGAATGAAAGCGGACGGAGTTCCAAGATAGCTGTACCGTTTACATTACGCTGAGATTCCTGCAACATTGCCTCAATATCGCGCATTACCGGTTCCAGATACTGACTTTCATGCAAGAACATTCCATACCAGTTGGCAACCTGGTCTTTCCAGTATTGCTGCCACTTGCTCAACGTATATTTTTCAAGGAAACGATGGGCTCCGATAATCAGCATAGGAGCAGCAGCCTCGAATCCTACACGCCCTTTGATACCGATAATGGTATCCCCAACGTGCATGTCACGGCCGATACCGTAGGGTGCACCGATCTCTTCCACTTTCTGAATAGCCTTGATAGGATCATCAAACTTCTCGTCATTAACAGCCTTCAGCTCACCTTTTTCAAATGTAAGACGAAGCTGTTCGCTTCCTTCCTTGGTCACCTGTTTCAAATAAGCACTTTCGGGCAAACCCTGCGCAGAGTCCAATATTTCCCCACCGCAGATAGAAGTTCCCCAAAGACCTACATTATAAGAATATTTCAATTTTGTAAAGTCAGCGGCAAAACCATGTTCATTCAAATAATCAATTTCCTGCTGACGGCTTAATGCCATGTCACGGGTCAATGTGATGATCTCAACCCCCGGAGCCAATACCAGAAAAGTCATATCGAAACGAATCTGGTCATTACCCGCACCAGTCGAGCCGTGTGCGATAGCATCCGCACCTATTTCATTAGCATAACGTGCTATGGCCAACCCTTGGAAGATACGTTCAGAACTTACAGAAATAGGATAAGTACCATTACGGAGCACATTACCGAATACCATATATTTCAAGCTCTTCTCATAGTATTCCCGGGTCACATCCAATGTCACATACTTCACAGCACCCAGTTTGTAAGCGTTCTCTTCGTTCTGCTTCAGCTGCTCCTCACTGAAACCACCCGTGTTTGCACAAGCAGCATACACTTCATACCCTTTTCCTTAGCCAGATACATTACAGTGAAAGAGGTATCAAGCCCCCCGCTGAATGCTACTACTACTTTTTTCTTCTTTTCTTCCATAATGATATTATTTTAATTGAGAATTAAAAATTGAAAACTGAGAAATAAGTACATGAACGCGCAGCCATCTTTTAATTTTTAATTCTTAATTTTTAATTTATTAAATAGTGTCTTCTTCGTGCAAAGCCGGATCGTAAAGCATGGCTGTACAAATACAGAACTTACGGTTCTTTGCCACTAATATATCGTGATTGATACAGCCTTCACAACCTTTCCAAAAGGCCTCATCATCAGTCAGTTCATTGAAAGTTACAGGAACATATCCCAGTTCTGTATTCATTTTCATTACCGCCGCGCCACTGGTCAGACTGAATATCTTCGCTTTAGGCCATCGCAGACGTGCCAATCGGAACGAAGCCGCCTTTATACGCTTGGCCAAGCCCATCCCACGATAATTGGGATGCACAATCAATCCCGAAGTTGCTACATATTGCTTGTTTCCCCATGACTCAATATAGGTAAATCCTGCAAAATCCTCTCCACATAAAGCAATAATCGCCTTTCCTTCTTTCATCTTTGTAGTCACATATTCATGTGTGCGTTCTGCAATGCCTGTTCCGCGTACCTTAGCCGCCTCTCTAATAGTATCTAAAATTTTATCAACGTAAACTTCATGTGAGGCATCTGCCACCATCACATCCACTTGTTTAGCATCCATTTCCTTTTTTATCTATATTATTTTATTGTATATTCGGTATAATCAATGAAAGCGCATTCTTCACTCCCGCTCTTGTGCAGCCTTCACGAATGACAAGCATAATAGTATCATCACCAGCAATAGTTCCCAATATTTCATCAAAGTTCCGGTTATCAATATCATAAGCCAAACTACTAGCATATCCGGGACGAGTCTTGATTACTGCCAGATTAGCCGAAAATTCAATGGAAATAAATCCATTATGCATCAACATCTCACTGGCCGAATGTTGCTCAGTCATACGTTTGTACATGGTATTGTTTGGCAATACATATACATAATTTCCGTTCATACTGGCTGCTTTCGCCACTTTCAACTGCTTCAAGTCACGAGACAAAGTAGCTTGGGTCAATCGGAATCCTTCTTTCGCCAATTCCTGCAACAACTCTTCCTGGCTACCTACTTCCTTGCTCGAAATAATAATCTTAATGGCATCAAGTCTGCTATTCTTGCTCTTCATACTGCATAATTATTCTGATTCGGCTGCAAAATTACAGAATATTCGGGAATATAGATACAAAAAAGAGAATATTTTTGCGACTTTATGCATATTTTCAATAAAGCTCTTATCCATCATCCCAAGAGTAAACCAAAATCACACCAAATTCTTCTTTTCAATGCGATCTTCTTAAAAAGACGGTAATATTATGTTTTACGGCAGGTACAACCAAATCCAACAGTTATAATATCAAAAAAACAAGGACGACTTTCGGGGAATAAACTATTTTTGCATCACTATTAATTCCTTAAAATCAAAAATAAAGGCATGGAACACACTTATTTCTTTGCGGTAGACCTGGGTGCCACCAGTGGACGTACCATCTTAGGTTGCCTGGGAGAAGGCAAAATGGAGTTGAAAGAACTGACTCGTTTCCCTAATCATATTATAGAAACCGGAGGACATTGTTATTGGGATATTTACGCCTTATACAATGAAATTATCAGAGGACTGAAAGTGGTAGCCAAAGACAATCTGCCTATCCGGTCCATCGGTATCGATACTTGGGGGGGTGGATTTCGTATTCGTGGGCAAAGACGGAGAGTTACTCCGCAATCCTTATTGCTACCGCGACCCTCACACAACAGGTGCACCTGAAGAATATTTTACCCATATTCCCCGTGAACGAGTATATGACATCACTGGAATTCAAATTATGAATTTCAATTCCTTGTTCCAATTGTCAACACTCCACCGCAATCATTGCTCGGCCTTGGAAGCAGCCGATAAAATACTGTTTATGCCGGATGCCTTAAGCTATATGCTGACCGGTAAAATGGTAACAGAATATACCATCGCTTCTACTTCCCAGATGTTGAATCCGCGCACCAAACGCTTCGAAAAGGAACTGCTGGATGTAGCAGATATCAAGGAAGAACAGTTCGGCCGTTTCGTTTTCCCGGGAGAGCCTATCGGAGTACTGACAGAAGAAGTGCAGAAAATCACAGGTCTGGGAGCTATTCCAGTCATTGCCGTTGCCGGTCATGACACAGGTTCAGCCGTGGCTGCCGTACCAGCACAAAACGAAAGATTCGCTTATCTGAGTTCCGGTACGTGGAGCCTGATGGGAATTGAAGTGAAAGATGCCATTATAAATAAGGAAAGCTTTGAACAGAACTTCACCAATGAAGGAGGTGTGGAAGGAACTACCCGGTTCCTGAAAAACATCTGTGGCATGTGGCTGTTGGAGCGTTGCCGCAAAGAATGGGAAGCAACCAACAACTATTCTTACACAGAACTGATAGATGCCGCTCTGACAGTTCCCGCTTTCCGCAGTCTCATCAATCCCGATGCCCCCTGCTTCTCCAATCCGACATCTATGATTCAAGCCATCGGACATTATTGCAAAGAAACCAACCAACCTGTACCACAGAGTTATGGCGAAATCACCCGTTGCATATTCGACAGTCTTGCCCTGCGCTACAAACAAGTATTCGGCTATTTGCAACAAATGGCCCCGTTCCCCATCGAAAAGCTGCACATTATCGGTGGAGGCTCACGAAACAATCTGTTAAACCAGTTCACTTGCAATGCAGTGGGCGTACCTGTTATAGCAGGTCCCAGTGAAGGAACAGCTATCGGTAACATTATGTTACAGGCAAAAGCCAACGGGCTGGTAAGCGATATCGCGGCTATGCGCCAACTAATCAGCACTTCCATAGAAACCGTTTCTTTTGAACCCCAGCAAGCAGAAGAATGGGAAGAAGCATATAAGAAGTATTTAGCTCATTATAGAGAAGATATTTAATATTCACCTTGAAATTTATTCATTAAACAAACAAATAATATCATGAAAGAAGAATTGATTAATAAAGCGTATGAGATCGCAAAAGAACGTTATGCCGCTGTAGGTGTCGACACAGAAAAAGTAATGGAAACCATGCAGAATTTCCATCTGTCACTGCATTGCTGGCAAGCAGATGATGTAACCGGCTTCGAAGTTCAGGCAGGTTCATTGACCGGTGGTATCCAGGCTACAGGTAACTATCCCGGCAAAGCCCGCAACATCGACGAACTACGTGCAGACATTCTGAAAGCAGCTTCATATATACCAGGTACTCACCGTTTGAATCTGCACGAAATTTATGGCGACTTCCAAGGAAAAGTCGTAGATCGTGACGAAGTAGAACCCGAACACTTCAAAAGCTGGATTGAATGGGGTAAGGAAAACAACATGAAACTGGATTTCAACTCTACTTCATTCTCTCATCCTAAAAGCGGTGACTTGTCTTTATCAAATCCCGATGAAGGTATCCGCAACTTCTGGATTGAGCACACCAAACGTTGTCGTGCCGTAGCCGAAGAGATGGGTAAAGCCCAGGGCGATCCTTGTATCATGAACCTGTGGGTACACGATGGCAGCAAAGACATCACTGTAAACCGCATGAAATACCGTGCTTTGTTGAAAGACTCTCTGGATCAGATTTTCGCAACAGAATATAAGAACATGAAAGACTGTATCGAATCAAAAGTATTCGGTATCGGACTGGAAAGCTATACAGTAGGTTCTAATGATTTCTATATTGGCTACGGTGCCAAGAACAACAAAATGATTACCTTGGATACCGGCCATTTCCACCCGACAGAAAGTGTTGCCGACAAAGTTTCTTCCTTGTTGTTGTATGTCCCCGAACTGATGCTGCACGTAAGCCGCCCCGTACGTTGGGACTCAGACCATGTAACCATCATGGACGACCCGACTATGGATTTATTCAGCGAAATCGTTCGTTGCAACGCCTTGGATCGTGTACACTATGGACTTGACTACTTCGATGCTTCCATCAACCGCATTGGTGCATACGTTATAGGCAGCCGCGCGGCTCAAAAATGTATGGTACGCGCTTTATTGGAACCGATTGCCAAACTGCGCGAATATGAAGCAAACGGACAAGGCTTCCAACGTCTGGCTCTGCTCGAAGAAGAAAAAGCTTTGCCTTGGAATGCTGTATGGGATATGTTCTGCTTGAAGAACAATGTACCCGTAGGCGAAGAGTTCATTGCAGAAGTAGAGAAATACGAAGCAGAAGTCACTTCGAAACGCTAATCAATATCCAACTACAAGATTGTCTTCCGTAGGGGCGGCCTCAAGTGCTGCCCCTACCGGGAACATAGTTGTAGCCTAAGAATATAAACAATGGAAATCATTATCGGATTAATCATCATCGCCATAGGAAGTTTCTGCCAATCCAGTTCATACGTACCTATAAAAAAAGTGAAAGAATGGAGTTGGGAAAGTTTCTGGCTGCTACAAGGTGTATTTGCCTGGCTGGTATTCCCGTTATTGGGTGCGTTGCTAGGTATCCCTCAAGGAAGCAGTTTATTTGACCTTTGGGGAACAGGAGGTGCTCCGATGAGCATCTTTTATGGTATATTATGGGGAGTAGGCGGTCTCACCTTCGGTCTTTCCATGCGTTATCTGGGAGTGGCCTTAGGACAAAGTATCGCACTGGGCACCTGTGCCGGATTCGGCACACTTTTTCCCGCCATTTTTGCCGGAACCAACTGTTTGAAGGAAACGGACTTATTCTTTTACTGGGAGTATGTATCACTTTGTCGGGTATTGCCATTATAGGATATGCCGGCAGTCTTCGCGCCAAAAACATGAGCGAAGAAGAAAAACGCGCGGCAGTAAAAGATTTCGCTCTGACCAAAGGACTGTTGGTAGCCCTACTGGCAGGTGTGATGAGTGCCTGTTTCGCTTTAGGACTCGATGCCGGAACGCCCATCAAAGAAGCTGCATTGGCAGGAGGCGTAGAAGGGCTTTATGCAGGACTTCCCGTAATCTTCCTGGTAACATTAGGAGGCTTTCCTGACTAATGCGGTTTACTGTCTGCAACAAAATATAGCCAACAAAACCATGAGTGATTATGCCAAAAGCAATGTATGGGGAAATAACTTGATATTCTGTGCTTTGGCAGGAGTACTGTGGTATATGCAATTCTTCGGTTTGGAAATGGGTAAAAGTTTCCTGACCGGAAGTCCTGTACTGCTAGCTTTCTCATGGTGTATATTGATGGCTTTGAATGTTACTTTCAGTAACGTATGGGGTATTTTATTAAAGAATGGAAAGGCGTATCTACCCGGACTATCACTGTTCTGATAACCGGACTGGTAGTTCTTATCTTTTCTCTCGTATTTCCTAATTTATTTTAAAAGAATTACTATATTTGTAGCATACTGTTATTCAGAATGAAAAAGATGAATAACAATATCCTATGAACAATCAAATAAAAAAGATATGAAATCAATCTTAGACAATCGCCCTGAATTGGCCAAAGAGGTGAATAAAGTAGCCGAAGTAGCCGGATATTTGTGGCAAAAAGGATGGGCCGAACGTAACGGAGGTAATATCACCGTCAATATCACCGAATATGTAGACGATGAAATCCGTCAGATGCCCGCTATCAGCGAAGTAAAACAAATCGGTGTAACACTGCCTCACTTGAAAGGCTGTTATTTTTATTGCAAAGGAACCAATATGCGTATGCGGGATTTGGCGCGTTGGCCTATGGACAACGGTTCTGTCATCCGTATTTTGGATGACTGTGCCAGCTATGTCATCATTGCCGACAAACCGGTTCAACCTACTTCGGAAGTTCCCTCCCACCTGAGCGTACACAATTACCTCATCAGCATAGGTTCTCCTTACAAAGCATCCGTGCATACACACCCCATCGAACTGATTGCCCTGTCTCACAACAAAAAGTTCATGGAAAAAGATGTGGCAACCAACCTGTTATGGAGTATGATTCCTGAAACAAAAGCATTCTGTCCGCGTGGCCTGGGCATGATTCCTTATCAATTGCCTAGTTCTGTAGAATTAGCCGATGCAACCATCAAGGAACTAGCCGATTATGATGTCGTTATGTGGGAAAAACACGGCATTTTTGCCGTTGACCGTGACGTAATGGCCGCATTCGACCAAATCGATGTTTTAAATAAATCCGCATTGATTTACATCGCTGCCAAGAATATGGGATTTGAGCCGGACGGTATGAGTCAGGAACAGATGAAAGAAATGAGTGTGGCTTTTAATCTACCCAAATAATATTTTATAGTCTTCCCCTAATGGGGAGATTTTAAAGATGATTTGACTCCGCATGGGGACAAATCATCTTTTTATTATCGGGACTCAAAAGATAAATCGCGTACTTAACTCATTGACAGTTTGATTATCTTATGTTTTTTTCAGAACAATGAGTATTCTTTTTGGCTATCTTTGGCAAAGACAGATTCACTAAACCTACAGAGAGATATGAAAGCAAATAAATTATTCCTTTTGGCAAGTCTCCTTCTATCAGGCAGTATGATACCTATAACGGCTCAGAACAAGAAAGAGAAGAAACAACAAAGAGAACAAGCAGTACGGCGAGGCTGTTGACGCAAAGGCATACAAAATCAATGTGGACCGGGTAATGCCTATGAAAGGAGGCAGCAAACACCTGACTTCCGATTATTCTTTAGAAATAAGAAACGATTCGGTATATTCCTATCTGCCTTATTTCGGAGTGGCGTATAACGTTCCTTACGGAGGTGGAAAAGGATTAAATTTTAGTGCTCCTTTATCAGAATATACTTCAACATATAGCAAAAAGGGAAATGCTAAAATCACACTAGAAGTACGGAACGAGGAAGACAATTACCTTTACAATATCACCATTTATCCCAATGGCAGCAGTAACATACAGGTCACCCCCACAAACAGACAATCTATTTCTTTCTCCGGAGAAATGGATCTAAAGAAGAAAGAATGAACCATAAATAAAAAAGGGAGGTGTCAAAACTAAAACAACCTATCGAACTATATGATCAGGTCATTTTAGTTTTGCTCCCCTCATTAAATTACAGCTATTATTTACTTATTTCTCTAACCGGCTAAAGAAATTCTCAATGGCTTCCTTATTGACAAAAACTCCTTTTACTCCGGTCACTTCCACCGTATCCATCAACAAAGCCAAGCCCTGATAACCGTTTTCATCCTTTGCCAGTACTTCCTTCTGATAAATTTCAGCTGATTGGCAGGCTTTACCATCTTCAGGTAATTTCTCGAACCGGCCAAGGTAATAATTGCCTTCAAAGAAATTATGTGTAGATTCTGTCAACTGGAATCTGCTGGATTCGGGAGCATAAAAAATATTCCCACTAATAAATGTACTATCCGGATATCCGCCCCATGAATCCAAAGTAATCATAGTACGGTCGATATCAGCCGCAGGTTTACGGTTCACATGAATAATGTTACGGGTAATGCGACTATCCTTTACAGGACCTGCCAGATGAACAGCCGGTGAGAACATCCCGGCACGAGTCGGTTCAGGCCGCACTCCGTCACCTATACTCACATTGTAACGGACTATAGTGCCCAAGTTACCTACATTAAAAGATGCGTCGGCCGTGCCGTCATTGCAAACCAATACCAAGCCACCATAGTTATCATGACTATAATTGTACTGAATGACCGTTCCCCGGCAATTCCAATCCGAATCAAATCCCTGTGCATCCCACGGAGCTTTATGACCACTTACTTCATTAAACTGCACCAAAGTATTATCACAACTCCACGGCCAAATACCTGCTGCCGCCTCTGTGTCAGGAAGCATATCAGGACAGTCACGCATTACATTGTATTCTATCAAGGTACTGTCACAACCGATAGGTACAATACCATCCCCTGGTACTTCCTCTATCAAATTTCCCCGTATCACGGTATGCTTGCTGGGATGCCAGTTCTGCCGGTCGCTATAAGCAGCCCAAATCATAGCATTACGGGTACATCTCAAAATATGGCAGTTCTCTATGGTTAACCTATTGAATGTTGAAATTTTCTTTTCACCGCCATTCACTATATAAATACCGCACCCTCCGCCTTTTTCTTTTACCAACGAACCATTGACATCCCGTACAGTCACATTATTGACAACAATGTTCTGCGATACGCCATAATCCATACACTCTATCTTCAAGCCCGAACGATAAGGCAGAGGCTGCCTGCCTGTATTCACGATTTCCAAATTCTGCATCGTTATATAGTCCGAATTACAGATACGGGCTGCATACAAGGAAGTATCATATCCCACAATGCAAGGTTTCCGTTCATCATCACCATAAGCATCTATATAAATACGATCTTCGGGTATACCCTGTCCGGTGATTTCAAGTTCGCCATTAAAAACCTCACCGCGCTTCAACAAAACTTTATTGCCCGGCAGTAATTTCACACCACGTAGTTTTTCCAGACTTTTCCATGCTTCATCCGGGGCTAACCCACTATTATTATCATCACCGCCGGTAGCATCCAGATAATAGCACACTGGACTATCAGAACATGCTGCCAACAGGAAGGAAAATAAAAGAAGGATCATTGTTTTTCTCATTTCTCTTCCGCTTTTAAAAAGTTATCAATTTTATTCCAGAAGTTGTCAGAACAACCAGGCTTCACCACAGATTACGCAAATTCACACAGTTTTTTGATTTAAAGGTTATTTGCCTCCTACTTCTTTGTGACAGTCCGTGTACCCTGTGATGAAAACCTGCACTCCACATTACTTCCACAAGTCGTGCTGAACCAGTTTCTTGTTAGTATCCAGTTCGGCAGTCGGCAAAGGCCATACATAATCCCTCTCACCGTTGAACTTACGTGCTTCATAAGCCAAGCCATACATAGTGCGTTCATTCTCTATATTGGCTACCGCCTTATCCAATTCCTTCCAACGATAAAGGTCAAACAAACGCAAACCTTCAAAAGCCAGTTCCACACGACGCTCATGCTTAATGACTTCCAACAATTCATCTTTAGAAAGAGAAGTACCTTCCACTTCCTCTACGGTGGGCATGTTCACATCCGCACGTTGCCGCACTTCATTAACCAAAGCAGTTACATCACTATAAACATAGCCTCCTTTCTGTACCATCGCCTCCGCTAAAGATAATAAAACTTCGGCATAACGCACCACATAAAAGTCTTGTCCATTATCCCAAGAGTTAGAAGTATCCGTAGGATCAAAATACTTATAAACATATACGGTAGACAGAGAAGCGGCAGCTCCGCCATATACATTGGCATACGGATTTGAAGCCGAAGTATCTATACCTCCTTTACCGTTCCAAAGCATACCGGGAACAAACAAAGTGCTATATAAACGCGGATCACGATTCTCAAAATGAGCAGGATTAGGCTTGCTGACATCCAAGCCACCCCCACCGTTCAGTTCGGCTATCTTCGTATCGGTAGTCGGTTTACCGTCTTTGCAATAATAAGCATCCGCCAAATCTATAGTACCATTCATTGCTTCCAGCGGAGTATTCCAATGCGCATTAAAAGCAGCACCTTCACTCATACCCGGTCCTTCATAACGGACTGCAAAAATGATTTCAGGAGAAGTTTCTCCACTTTGAGTAAACAGTTTGGCATAACTCGGATCAAGCGAGTATCCCAAACCTTGCACCTGCTTATAAGCAGCAATCGCGTCATCCCATTTTTCATTATACAAAGCCACACGCCCCAGTAAGGAAAGAGCAGCTCCTTTGGTGATATGTCCCCGTGAAGACGCGTTTTGCGGAAGTACTTCAGCCGCATCCTGCAAATCAGTCATAACATGAGCCACAATAGCCGCACGGTCCGTCTTTTCACATTCAGCCTCGTCAATGGTCAAAGGGGCGGTCAGGAAAGGAACATCCTGATACGTCATAGTCAAGTTTATATACATCAATGCACGTATGGTCTTTGCCTCAGCCTGATAAATCGCCTTTTGGGAAGCATCCATATCCACTCTATCAATATTAGCAATCAGCACATTACAACGGCTGATCACTTCATAGCAATCTTTCCAATAACTGCCAATGATAGAAGAACTTGGGGTATGAATTCCCATAGCCATATCATAACCTTCCATCCAGCCACTCCAATTAAAATGCCCGCCATTATCTGATATACAATCCATATATAAAGGGCCCAATGAATATTGGTCGGAATTATAAAGCTGATTGCTCTGCAAAGCATCATAACAAGATGCCAACGCCATCAAAGCATCATCCGGCGTCTGCCAAAATGTATTGGATGAAGATTCTGTCAATGAGTCCCTCTGCAAAAAGCTGTCAGAGCAAGAAGTCAGCAAAGCTCCTGACAACAGAGCCAGCCCTATAAAGTTATTAATTGATTTCATAGTTGTTGCTTTTAAAATTTAACGTTAACACCAAATGAATAAGTTCTTGTATTGGGATGTACATCATTACGGGAATCTGTACTCAGTTTTTCAGGATCATAATCGTCCAAGGAAGTGAAAGTAAGCAAATTAGTTCCTGCCAAATAGAGTCTGATACTCTGAACGCCCAACTTGGTCAAAAACTCTCTTTGCCTGAGAGTATATCCGATTTCCAAATTCTTCAGACGCAAATAATCACCTTTTGTCAACCAAAATGAAGAATAGTTATTATTAATAGTTCCTCCCAAACGAGGCATGCTTCCATTCGGATTACTTTCAGACCATCTGTCCAACCAACGGCTAGTCTTGTTTCCACCGTTGGAAATAGTAGTTTCATCCCAATTATAACGATATACACCTGCAATGCCTTGCCAGAATGTATTGACATCAAAATCTTTATAAGAGAATCCCAGATTGAAAGAATACTGCATTTTAGGGAACGGATTTCCGATAATAGTACGGTCAGCATCATTTATATTACCATTATTGTCTATATCTTCATACATGATATCACCTAATTGCGGTTCCTGGTTGTTTTGCATAATCTTCTGTCCGTTCGCATTTACACGGTCCAAATCTGCCTGGGTACGATAGATACCGATGGCTTTCAGCCCATAATAAGAGCCGATGGCTTCACCTTCACGATTGATCGTATTATCCTTAATGTCTTCTACCCCTTTCATATCAGTAATCTCATTTCACACCTGAAAGCGAGAAACCTGCCTGCCATGCCCAGTCACCTTTCTGATCGAAATAATTAGCAGCCAGTTCCCAACCCCGGTTACGAACCTTTCCCGCATTCTGATAAGGAGCATCCAAAGATCCCAGGAAAATACCCGGCATAGCGAGCTTCATCAAAATATCCGAGGTATTTTTCTCATACCAGTCAAAAGTGACATTGATCTTTCCACCCCAAAAAGCAGCATCAAAACCAAAGTCTGTAATAGTAGTTGTTTCCCATTTAATGTTCTCATTAGGTATCTTGGCAGTCTTCATACCAATCTGTTTGCTATCACCGAAATAGTAACTGCCACTAGCCGCCAATGTAGCCGCATAAGCATAGTTACCAATTTCCTGATTACCCAATTTACCCCAGCTACCACGCAATTTCAATGAGTGGAGGAACTTCACATTCTCCATAAATTTCTCATTTGTCATGATCCATGCACCCGAAAATGAAGGGAAGGTAGCATAACGATGTGCCTTGGGCATACGTGACGAACCATCGTGACGGACATTCATCTCTAACAGATAACGGCCTCCGTAATTATAATTCAAGCGTCCGAAGAATGACTGCAAGGAACTCTCTTCCGCTGATCCGGTCACATGGTCATTCATAGTACCTCCATCCATTTCATAAATATTATCGGTAGCGAATCCCTGCTTGGACGCCTCATTCTTGTCCCAACGGGTAGCCTGGATAGAATGGCCTGCCAACAGATTGAACGAATGTTTTCCTACAGAAAAATCATAGGTCAGAATATTTTCATTAATATAAGTCGTTTCCAGATAATGATAATCTGTCAGTTTATTGGTACCGACTGTGGTCAGCGCATTTCCTTCAGCATCGTATCTTATATTATTCTTCGGATTGAAAGTAGTCACATCGTTCATATAATATTTATAAGCCAGACTTGAACGGAACTTCAATCCTTTTATGATATCAATTTCACCAAAGAATTTACCATCAAAACGATAATGCTTGTTATCTTTATAGCCCATATTCAAAGCTTCAATCGGATTTGAATACGGATTGGGAAATATTGGGATTTCCATCCAAAAATCCATAATGTCCGTTAGAATAACGCACAGGAACAGTAGGACGGGTAAACCAAGTAAGGTAGCGCATCAAACCTTCACCGGTAACACTGGTAGTAGGCTCATCAATGTTCTGACGGCTTCCCGAAAGATTCAGACCTAATTTTACAATACCCAATTGTGCATCCAGATTGGAACGGAAATTAAAACGTTGATTGGCCGTTTCACGCAAGATACCATCCTGCTGGAAATACTGAGTGGAAATCATGTAATGTACCGCTTTACTACCACCGTTCACAGACAAATGGTGTTGGTGCATGGCTGCTGTACGAAACATTTCCTTAGCCCAATCGGTATTGGCAAAATGATCGGGGTCTGATCCGTTTTGCAACTTTTGTAACATTTCATCCGTGTATGCTTTGGAAGGCCAGCATTCGTTATACATCTTCGCCCATTCATAAGAATTCACATAATCGGGCAGCACGGTAGCTTCTTGCAAAGCGATACTACCGGAATATGTAATGGTAGGTTTCTGCTCACCGCCCCGTTTGGTAGTCACCAGAATAACCCCGTTGGCAGCACGTACACCATAAATAGAAGCCGAAGCCGCATCCTTCAATACGGAAACACTTTCAATATCATCTGCAGGGATTTCCGCAATCTGGCTTACCGAGCTTTCCACTCCATCGATCAAGACCATCGGATCATTGTGTTCAAAAGTTCCTACACCACGGATACGGATTTCGGGACTGTCATGACCGGCCTGGGCACCATTGTTGGTCAACATAACACCCGGCAAACGACCCTGAAGCATATTGGCAGTATTCGCTACCGGCATAGAAGCTACATCCTTGAAATTTACAGCAGCAACAGAACCCGTCAGATTTTCCTTCTTCTGCACGCCATAACCGACTACTACCACTTCGTCAATCATTTCCGTATCTTCCTTCAGATTTACATTCAGCACCGTATTGTCTTTCGAAATACGATATTCCTGATCGGAATATCCTATAAAAGAAATGACAATAGTAGAATTAGAAGCCACCGTGAGATTGAAATTACCATCCAAATCAGTCACCGTTCCATTGGTTGTTCCTTTTTCAACCACACTGGCACCGATGACCGGTTCGCCTGTGGCATCTTTTACAATACCGGAAACTTTAAACTTGTCTGCTTGCAGACTGGAAGCGCTCACATTCATCGCAGGGATGAAGAAGCAGAGACACAGCAATAGACTCAGTACCCGGAATGTACTGGTTTCTGTCAGAGTTTTCATGTTCATAATACTTTTTAAAGGTCTAACAAATAAAGATAATTCGTTTTATTTGCCAGCAAAAGTAAGAGGAACAGAAAAGAAACAGGGAGAATTATTACCGGAAAAAGGCTGTTTATTCCCTATAGAGCCTATTTCCGGTAATAATCAGCCATCATACTTCATCATATACTCTGTAGGAGAAAGTCCGAATTTCTTCTTAAAGCAGGAACTGAAATATTTAGGGTCGTTGAAACCTACGGCATACGCCAAATCGGCTATACGGATTTTCTTTTTCTCGTCTATCAGCCGACAAGCCGCTTGCAAACGGACATTGCTGATAAATGCAGAGGGAGTAAGTCCGGTCAACAGTTTCAATTTATCTGCTAGTGTAGTCCGGGCCATACCCATCTCCGCCATAAACTGTGCATGTTCAAAATCACAATCACTCAAATGGGCATTCACACAATCCACCGCTTTCCGAATGAAAGCTTCGTCCATCGAGGTGTAATTTAATTCTTTGGCTTCAAAGACCAACTGCTTACGAAAATCCACCCCCATACGTTTGCGCCGTTTCAACAAGTTATCTATCTTGGCAAACAAGACAGAGAGGCGGAGCGGTTTACAGATATAACCATCGGCCCCAGACTCATACCCTTCCACATGGTCTTCATCACTAGTCTTGGCCGTTAACAAAATCAATGGAATATGGCAGGTCTCAAATTGAGTCTTCACCCGGCGGCACAATTCCATACCGTCCATTTCGGGCATCATAACATCGGAAACAATTAAATCCACTTCCTGTTTGGCAAGGATCTCCAAAGCTTCCGTTCCATTAGCGGCCTTCAGAATATGGTATTTGCCATGCAACAGACGAACCATCAAAGCCAATAATTCCTCATTATCCTCCACTAACAAAATAGTCGATGCTGCCGGTTTCTCTTCCAACATATCAATCTCCGAGACATTCTCCATTTCATCTGCCGATAAAACAGCATAGTCCACATTTTCAGTATTCTCGTCTACCTCATCTTCAGCAAAAGCCTCACGTCCTATAGGAATTTCAACCACAAAAGTATTCCCTTCCTCCTTATCGCTAAATACCTGTATCGTTCCATGATGCAACAATACCAAATCTTTAGTCAGCGACAAACCGATACCCGTCCCTATGGTATGGAATTTACGATACTCCCCTTCATAGAATCTCTCGAACATATGATCCAATTTCTCTTTTGGAATCAACTCGCCGGGATTGTTCACACTCAATTTAAAAGTCCTCTTTTCCTCATCATGAGCCTGCGACACCACAATAGTTCCTCCTTCAGGAGTATATTTAGCGGCATTGGAAAGCAGATTGTACACCACTTTATCCAATTTATCCACATCAAAATATCCCGAATATTCTTCAGACAAATCAAATTGTATGGACAATTTCTGCTTTTTAACCAAAGGAGCGAAAGCCGACACTGATTTTTTCAAGAACATACTGACATTTCCATGCGAAACTTTTAGCCGCAACTTGCCATTCTCCACTTTCCTGAACTCTAAGATTTGCTGAATCAACCGGATTAACCGCACAGTATTATCAGCTATTACAGAACAAACCGACGAACTTGCCGGTACTTCTTGTTTCAGTTCATCCACCGAAGCCGATATAATAGAAAGCGGAGTCAGCAACTCATGAGTGATATTGGTAAAGAACTGTAATTTAGCATGATTGATTTCCTCCATTTTCTGCCGTTCTATCTTCCCATCTCTATGGCCTGTTTCATCCGGATACGGTTTCTGACAATCCGATAAGTATACCATGCCAATGAAACGAACAACAAGACATAAAGGCAATAAGCCCACCACGATAACCAAGGCGGCGGAAGAATAGTTATACGCAGACATTTCATATCCGGAGACCAGATTCCATTCTGATTGGCTCCCTTTACACAAAAAGTATAAGTACCTGCCGGAAGATTGTTATAATAGGCAAACCGACGTCCAGCCTCAACGGACAACCATTCCTTGTCATATCCCTCCAACCGATATAAATAACGGTTCAACTCAGGATTGATATAGTTCAATATTGAAAAATCAAGACTGAAATTATTCTCCCGGTATCCTAATACAATTTTATCAATAAAATCAATAGCTCTGTTTGCAGCAATCCCCTCTCTGACGGAAAGAGGATAGGTACGTACCGATACATTATGTACCTTTATATCTGTAATTACTACCGGAGAATAGGCAGTATCCTGAACTATTTTATCAGGATAAAAACTGTTCAATCCACGGAATCCTCCGAAGAAAAGTTTCCCATCCGCCCCCTTGAAGCAAGAATTCCGGTTAAACATATGGTCTTGCAAACCATCATCTACCGTATAGGTATGTATTTTCGGTGCAGCACCGTCCAAAGGTATATCAATGTGATACATTTCCGCATTGGTAGTAAGCCATAAAGTATGCTCATCATCCTCCAGCATGCTGAAAACAACATCTCCATTCCGGAAATAATCATTCAAGACTGAAACAAAACGATCATTCTTCCGGTCATACAAATCGAGTCCGTTACCATTCGACCCCACCCATACTCTGTTGTATCCATCCACACAAACACTCATCGCCCCGACAGTGGATAATGTACCATCCGAAGGCGTATAAAACTTAACCTTATATGTTTCTCCGGATGTATCTATCCGCCATACCCCTTCATTACTAGTCGCTATCCAGATAAAGCCATCTTGATCTTCCGCCATTTTGAAAATAGAAATTTGGGGCAATGCCTGATTTGTCAAAGTCACCAGTTCATTCAAAGAATGAAGTCTTGATTCCGTATCCAAGATAAACACTCCCGAACGTGTCCCCAACCACAGATTCCCTTTCGAATCTTCCAACAAAGAATAAATACAAATATCACTCAGCTCCGGATTGGTAACGGTATTTATCACGTGTGCTTTCCCGGCTTTGACATTATAGAACCACACTCCATCATCCCAAGTGGCAAAACACAATTCATTTGTCCTTTTACGATAAATAATATCATTGACCGTCGATGTATATCCCATATTCTTCAATATAGGATGAGAGCGGTAAGGAACAATGGTATGCTGTTTCATATCATAAAATACCAGACCGAATCCCATGATTCCCATCCACAGATTCCCATTATCCTCCTGATAGACACTGCGGACAGAGCTGGTAGGGCAATGCTCACGCAAAGCCTCCAAAGAATCATAATTAAACCGGAACTTATTTGTATTTACAGTACAAACACCTCCTCCCAACATACCCAGCCACATCAGCCCGTCTTTACTGCACAACAGAGAGTTCACCTCATTAAAAGGTAAATCTCCTTGAAGGTTGCCCGGAACAATATTGGTAAAATTCCCGTCTCCCGATTCATCTTCCAAAATACTGACCCCACTGCGTGAACCGATCCAGAGCTTCCCGGAATTTTTATCCTGAGCAATGGCGTAGATAATATTATCCAACAGAGAATGAGAATTTCCCTTGATGTTCCGGAATGTTTTAAATGAGAAATGTTCCGAATCATACGGATTAATGAGTTTCACCAGTCCATACCGCCAGGTACCGATCCAAATATTCCCGGCTTCATCCTGAAATATGACATGCGCCGAATTACCAGGGTTAATCCCGTCGTAAGTATAATACAATTCCTCTTGAGGACTATAACGCAGCAGCCCCTGTTCCCAAGTACCAATCCATATTTGACCTTTCCGGTCTTCGACAACAGACTTTATATCCATGTTTTTTTCACAATCGAAAGTACGGCTGCCGGCTTTTCTGCGAAACAATCCCTTGTTGCTTCCCACCCATAAATCTCCGTTACTTGCATAAAGGATACTTTCTACATTGCTTACCTGTAACAAAGGACTGATTATTTTCTCTATCTCATCCGTTTCTTTATGCAACACGTATAATCCATTGTGCGTACCTATCCACAAATTATTCTCCTTGTCTTCGGCCACCATATTCACAAAACTATCAATGGAACGTCCATGATTCACTCCATCGGGTTTATATACAACAATAGAATAACCATCGTAACGCAGAGACCATTGTAGGTCGAAATCCATATATACCCCTGGCTATCCTGAAATAACTTCCTGACTTCATTGGTAGGGAAGTTCACCGAAGTGGAAATGGATTTAAAATGATAAGTATTCACCTTATTATCAGCCCAAAGCAAAACAGGAAAAACAAAAAGATATATTACTCCAAGAATATATTCGCAGTTACGGTGTGCCAAGTGCATAGATTCAACTTTAAGATTTGATGCAATATTCGCAAAAAAAAGCATTTTAAGCAAATATTCCATAAGATTTGTTCTAAATTTCCCCCATTTGCATACATAAGAAACTAAAATTATACTTCCAGAAACACTTAGAACAAAAAGGTTAGAGGCTGTTAAGATAAAAAATTGTATATTTGCCGATAAGTGTGACCTAATTTTAAAACAGAGAAACATGCATTACAACGACCAAGGCGCTGATTTTAAATACCTAATTGTCAATGAGCGTGACAAGCGTTTCGGCTTGTCGGTGACTACCGTCGGATTCCAGGCTATCAGGGCCGGAAGCGTTTATCCACCACGCAACCACCCGGACGCCTATTATTTCACAGCCCAGAAAGGACGTGTGCTGCATGAATATCAGTTGGTATATATCACTAAAGGACGAGGAACTTTCGCCAGCGACACAACCCCGTCTGTCGACATATCCAAAGGGCAGATACTTTTCCTGTTTCCCGGACAGTGGCATACCTATGCGCCGCTGCAAAAGACAGGATGGAACGAATATTACATCGGTTTTGAAGGCCCGATTATAGACAATCTGGTAAAAAAAAACAGCTTTATCTCGAAAAGAAAGCCAGATTCTGGATATCGGTATCAATGAAGAACTGGCCAGTCTTTTTGCCCGTGCACTGGAAGTAGCGGAAGCAGACAAGACCGCAGCGCAACAATATTTGTCCGGCATCGTTTTACACATTATGGGAGCCGTACTTGCTATCTCGCAGAACAAACGCTATGAGGTGGACAATGCGGCACAAAAAATAGAAAGTGCCAAAATCATCATGCACGAAAATGTGTACAAGGATATAGACCCGGAAGAACTGGCCATGAAATTGGGAATCAGTTATTCCTGGTTCCGCAAAGTATTCAAAGAATACACCGGTTATGCGCCCGCCAAGTATTTCCAAGAGCTGAAACTGCGCAAAGCGAAGCAGCTGTTGATTGAAAGTTCCATGTCAGTGAAAGAGATATGTTATGAATTGAATTATACCTCTACTGAACACTTTTTCTCGGTATTTAAAAAGCGTACCAATTTCACCCCTACCGAATATCGTAACTTCGGACGGGGCGGAAAAGAAAAAGAGAATGAAAACGAATAAAGAAAAAATGAGAAAAATAACCATCAATCTGGCTGCTGTGGCAGCCTTTTGCATTGTAGTTGCATCACCGGCCTTAGTAAGCAGCAGTTGCGCTACTCCAAAAACGGAGCAGGAAGATACCACTATCATACGGGAAGATTCAGGTATTACGGCATTGAAATACAGTAGTCCCGAAGTTCCCGCCAGTATTGAGTTCTGTGGCAAAACCATTGATTTGAGCCGCTTTGACCGCCACGAGCGTATGGACCGTGAACTATTGGCATTCACCTATATGCACAGTACTTCCTTGCAAATGCTGAAAAAAGCCAACCGCTATTTCCCCATTGTAGAACCCATACTGAAAGAAAACGGAATACCTGATGATTTTAAGTACCTGATGGTAATAGAAAGTAATATGAATCCCACCGCCCGTTCTTCTGCCGGAGCTGCCGGACTATGGCAATTCATGCAAGGTACGGGACGGGATTACGGATTGGAGGTAAACAACAATGTGGACGAGCGTTACCATATTGAGAAAGCGACCCGTGCCGCCTGCCGCTATCTGAAAGACGCGTATGCAAAATATAAGGACTGGGTGGCTGTCGCCGCCTCTTACAATGCCGGTCAGGCACGCATTGCCAGCCAACTGGCCAAACAGGATGTGGACGACTCGTTGGATTTGCAACTGGTAGAAGAGACTGCCCGGTATGTGTACCGCATTCTTGCCGCCAAACAATTATTCAATGCCCCCACTACTTTCGGTTTCCGCCTGCGTGCATCGGATTTGTATCCGCCTATTCCTTATACGGAAATCACTGTGACGAAAGGAATTGCAGACTTGGCACGTTTCACGCAGCAAAGGAATCAATCTGGCCATATTAAAGAATATGAATCCCTGGTTACGGGAAACATCCTTGTCCAACCACAGCGGGCGGACTTACGTGATAAAAATCCCTACCAAAGAAGGAATGACTTATGATCCGAAAAAGACGGTGGCGCATGATAAGCGATGGGTGATAGAATAACTTTCTATCATACAGCATTCCATAATCAATTTACCAGTTTTCCTCCACAGTATTTACAATAAGCAGCCCCGTCCTCATGTCCGTCCTTACCACAATGCGGACATTTCAGGGCCACCCTGCGTCTATGTTCCTGGATCATAGACGCAGAAACAATTCCTGTGGGGACTGCAATGATGGTATAGCCCAGTAACATTACAATGGCCGAAAGGAAGCGCCCTAGCGGAGTTTCCGGAGTGATATCCCCATAACCTACCGTTGTCATCGTCACTATCGCCCAATAAATACTATTCGGAATATTATTGAAAGAAGTGCCCGGACGCTGTCCCTCAATCATATACATCAATGTACCGATCGAAGTCACCAATATCAGTACAAACAAGAAAAAAACAATAATCTTCCGACTGCTGAACACCAAGGAACGCAACAAGAAATTACCTTCATTCAGATAATTGAAAAGTTTAAAGATACGGAACACACGAATCAACCGGAAAGTGCGGATCACCAGCAGATAACGTGCCGTGCCGAAAAGCCAGCCTATATATAGAGGTAAGGTAGCCAGCAAATCCACTATACCGAAAAACTCAGAGCATACTTCCGCGGTTGGGGAGAACAATAAAGCCTCAACACATACTCTAACGTAAAAAAGAAAGTAAAAACATACTCCGACACCCGCAGATAAGGCCCGATAACGGTATCCCAACTCTTGATACTCTCGGCAATAACCACCAGAATACTCAAGACAATGAACCCTATCAACGCCACATCGAATAACTTTCCCATCGGTGTGTCGCTTTCAAAAATAATCACATATATTTTATGCTTTAATTTCTCATCATGCAGTAAATTCTGCCATTTACTCCAAATACGCCTCAGAAATGCCATAATTTTTTAGGATAGAACACAAATCATTCACAATTATAACAAATATTGCCCGATTTATGTCCCATCGGTAACTATTATTTTCACTATATTTGCACAAAACCAATAAAATAATAGCATGAAGAAACAACTTATGACAGGTCTGTTCACAGTCCTCGCCCTTACAGCAGGCGCACAGACCTTCCAAGAATGGCGCAACCCGGAAATAAATGCGGTAAACCGTGCGCCGATGCACACGAACTACTTTGCTTTTGAGAATGCAGATGCAGCTAAGAAAGCAGACAAAAAACAATCAACTAACTACATGACTTTGAACGGAACCTGGAAGTTCAACTGGGTAAAGGATGCAGACTCCCGTCCGACTGATTTCTGGAAAACCGGCTTCAACGACAAAGGCTGGGATGACCTGCAAGTTCCCGCCGTATGGGAGCTGAACGGATACGGTGATCCTATTTATGTGAACGTAGGCTATGCCTGGCGTAACCAGTTCCAGAACAACCCTCCCGAAGTGCCGACAGAGAATAACCATGTAGGTTCTTACCGCCGTGAAATTGTAGTTCCCGCCTCATGGAAGGGAAAAGATATTATCGCCCATTTCGGTTCGGTTACCTCCAATATGTATTTGTGGGTGAACGGACGTTATGTAGGCTACAGCGAGGACAGCAAACTGGAAGCCGAATTTGACCTGACTCCATATTTAAAACCGGGTCAGAAAAACCTGATCGCCTTCCAAGTATTCCGCTGGTGCGACGGTACCTATCTGGAAGATCAGGATTTCTTCCGGTATAGCGGCGTGGGACGTGACTGCTATCTATATGCCCGCAACAAAAAACGCATTCAAGATATCCGTGTAACTCCCGACTTGGACGCAGCTTACCAAAACGGCAGCCTGGCTGTCAATCTGGATTTGAAAGGCAGTGGTAAAGTCGATTTGGAACTGGTAGATGCACAAGGCAAGCAAGTGGCAACCGCTACCGCCAACAAATCCGGTCTGGTGACCATGAACGTAGAGAACCCCAAAAAGTGGAGTGCCGAAACACCTTATTTATATACCTTGCGTGCCAGCATGCAGGGCAGCAATGAAGTGATTCCTGTCAAAGTAGGTTTCCGCAAGATTGAATTGAAAGGTGACCAGATCTTGGTTAACGGTAAGGCAGTCCTGTTCAAGGGGGCCGACCGCCACGAAATGGATCCGGATGGAGGCTATGTAGTATCTCCCGAACGTATGCTACAGGATATCCAGATAATGAAGCAATTCAACCTGAACGCTGTACGTACCTGCCACTACCCGGATGACAACTTATGGTACGATTTATGTGACCAATATGGTATTTACGTCGTGGCCGAAGCCAATATAGAATCTCACGGTATGGGCTACGGCGACAAGACGCTGGCCAAGAACCCCTCTTATAAGAAAGCCCATCTGGAACGTAACCAGCGCAATGTACAACGCGGATTCAACCATCCGAGCATCATCTTCTGGTCATTGGGTAATGAAGCCGGTGACGGCCCCAACTTCGAACAATGCTATAAATGGATCAAAGCAGAAGACCCCAGCCGTGCCTGCCAATATGAACAAGCACGCCAGAAAGAACATACCGATATCTTCTGTCCGATGTACTATGATTATAACGGCATGGAAAAATATGGTCAACGTACCGATGCTACCAAACCATTGATTCAGTGTGAATATGCCCATGCAATGGGTAACTCGCAGGGTGGTTTCAAAGAATATTGGGATTTGATCCGTAAATATCCGAATCTGCAAGGTGGATTTATCTGGGATTTCGTTGACCAGTCCTGCCGCTGGAAAGGAAAAGACGGCGTGATGATCTATGCTTACGGAGGAGATTTCAACCGTTTTGACGCTTCTGACAATAACTTCTGTGACAATGGTTTGATCAGCCCCGACCGTGTTCCTAATCCGCACATGTATGAAGTAGGTCACTTTTACCAGAATATCTGGACTACTCCCGCCGATTTAAGCAAAGGGGAAGTAAATGTGTTCAATGAGAACTTCTTCCGTGCCCTGTCCGCCTACTATATGGAATGGCAAGTACTGAAAGATGGAAAAGTAATCCGCACCGGACGCGTGGATGATTTAAAAGTCGCTCCTCAGGAAACAGCCAAGATTACGTTGAATATCGGCAAGACCTGCACCTGCAAGGAATGGTTGCTGAACGTTTTCTACAAACTGAAAAACCGCGAAGGTTTGCTGCCCGCAGGTTTCACCGTCGCCAAGAATCAGTTGACACTGAATGATTACAAAGCACCGTCTATGGATTTGAAGAACGTGGAAACGACCAATGTAGCCACCGTTGTTCCGCAAATCATCGACAACCAATATCATTATCTGATCGTAAAAGGCAATAACTTCGTAGCCGAGTTCAACAAACAGAACGGTTACTTAAGCAAATATGCAGTGGACGGAACGGAAATGCTGAAAGAAGGCGCAGCCCTGACCCCTAACTTCTGGCGTGCCCCGACAGACAATGATATGGGAGCCGGCCTGCAAAACAGATATGCCGCATGGAAAAACCCGGGATTGAAACTGGTTTCCTTGAATTCCAAGACAGAAAATGACCAGATAGTAGTGAATGCGGAATATGACATGAAGAATGTTTCCGCCAAATTATATCTGACTTATGTCATCAACAACGAAGGAGCCATCAAAGTGACCCAAAAGATGACAGCCGACAAGAATGCCAAAGTATCTCCGATGTTCCGCTTCGGTATGCAAATGCAGATGCCTAAATGTTTTGAAACCGTAGAATATTATGGTCGTGGTCCGGTAGAAAACTACAGTGACCGCAACCACAGCACCGACTTGGGTATTTATCGCCAGAGTGTGGATGAACAATTCTACTCCTATATCCGTCCGCAGGAAACAGGAACCAAGACCGATATCCGTTGGTGGAAGCAACTGAATGCCGGCGGTAACGGACTGAAGGTAGTAGGTGATGCTCCATTCTCTGCATCCGCTTTGCATTATACCATCTGTTCACTGGATGATGGCGAACAAAAAGACCAGCGTCACTCGCCCGAAGTACAGAAAGCAGACCTGACCAACCTGATCATCGACAAGGCTCAGATGGGATTAGGTTGTGTAAACAGCTGGGGAGCTCTGCCGTTGCCTCAATATATGTTGCCCTACGGTGATTATGAATTTACTTTCATCCTGACTCCGGTAAACATAGCGTCGAGATAGAATAAAACACAGGTTAAACAATAAAAACAAGGTGGCTGGATTTGTTTTCAGTCACCTTGTTTTTATTCCCTCTGTTCTTCATAGCTACTGCCATCTACAATTTTCATAAAACAAGTATCACACAAGTATCTGCCCCAACCATCTCTTCAAAACACATTTTCCACCTTTTTTCCTTCAAATTCTTCATACGCGGACAATGTTTTGAACCTCAAGCCATTACAATGAACCATTCTTATTCCAATCCTTCATAAATTCTTCATAAAGTTATATCCGTTCCCTTCGCATGAACCAACCACGGGAATCCATTCCGACAACCCATCGAATCTTTTTCCTTATTTTACCGTACCCGATTACAAACCTCGGTTGTATTACTCATAAAGAACAATTAAACACTAGTAAAATGAGATCAGACGGCTATTTGAAAACAGCGTGGATCATGACCGTATTATTCAGCATCATCCTTCCGCTTCATTCACAAACACCCCGGCAATTCTCTATAGAATTAAAGGACAAACCACTTCCCGCCGCCCTTAAACTAATCGAAAAGGAAGGCGGAAAGAATATTATCTTCTCCTATAACGAAACAGAAAGCTACCGGGTTACAGCCTCCATCCGGCAAAAAACCGAACTTGAAGCCATCGGCACTGTCCTGAACGGCATTCCTTTCATTTGTAAAGAACGGGAAGAATACTTCGCCATACAGAAAAAGGGAAGAGACATACGCATTACCGAAATACGAGGACAAGTAACCAATGAAAAGAATGAACCGCTGCCCTACTCCAATGTACTCTTATTGACTCCCGGCGACTCCACCTTTGTAAACGGATGTGTCACCCGTGAAGACGGAAGTTTCCTGATGATAGCGGAAGAAGGGATACCTTACTTGATACGGGTTTCTTATATAGGCTATAAGACGGAAGTGCAACCTTGCCACCCTACTCTTACGTTTCACCTGCTTCCCGACACCCAACTGATGCAGGAAGTAACCATCAGCGCCCGACGCCCCATGATAGAAGTGGGTCCCAACGGACTAAAAGCCAACGTGGCAGGAACTTCCCTGGCCCGAATGGGGTCTGCCGCAGAAATGTTGCCCCATCTTCCTTTCGTCACCGGCCATAACGGCGAATACAATGTAATGGGATGCGGTTCTCCTGTAATCTATATAAATAATAAGAAAGTACGTGACATGACAGAACTGGACCGTATCCGGGCCAACGAAATCTTATCCGCAGAAGTCATCACCACTCCCGGAGCAGAATATGCCTCGGACGTAGCAGCCGTCATCCGCCTCCGCACCATCCGCCGGCGCGGACAAGGGTTGAGCGGCCACTTCAATACGACTTATTCACAAGGACATTCCGCCAACGCCAACGAATATATGGCATTAAATTATCGCACCGGCGGTCTGGATCTCTTTGTAAAGGGATATATGGCACAGCAAAACTCGTATGGAAAAACCACAAATATGAACCGCATCAAGGGTTCCGCCATTTGGCAAACCAACAAAAATGATGTGCAGACCCATAAGAGCCAACGTTTTTCCGGTGAGCTGGGATTCAATTATGAACCGGATGAACACCATTCTTTCGGTCTGCGCTATATGCCCGAAACCGGAATAGGGAATGCAGACAGAAATTCATCCGGTAAAACCGTCACCAGACGTAACGATGAAGAAACCGACCGGATAAACTTTACTACAGCAGAACAAATACATACAGGTTGGGATCACGCGGCAAACGCCTACTACGCAGGAGAACTGGGCAAATGGAATATTGACTTCAACGCCGATTACCTGTTCAAACGCTCGCATTCCGACCAGAACGCCATGAATAATGACGATGCAACCGTGCAAGCAGACAGTCGCATGCGCAGCTCCCTCTATGCCGCCAAGCTGGTAGTCAGTGCCCCTTTATGGAACGGACGTTTTTCATTCGGTACGGAAGAAACTTTTACCAACCGCCATGATATCTTTACCCAAAACGGTTTCTCTGCCGATGCCGACGACCACATCAAACAATCCGTATATGCCGCATTTGCTGACTATTCAAGATCCATCCGCCATTGGAAACTGAATATGGGAATACGTTATGAACATCAACAAACAGATTATTATGAAAAAGGGATAAGGATAGATGCACAAAGCCCTACCTATAATGATATTATTCCTGTATTGGCCGCCAGTTGGTCACACAATGGCAAAAGTTTCAGCCTCTCTTACCGGTTACGTAAAAATAACCCCGATTATAGCCTATTGACCAATTCCATCCGCTATCGCAGCAAATATGAGTATTCTCAAGGAAACCCTTTGCTGAAAACCCAAAAGACGCATCGCTTTTCGGCCGGCGCCTCTTGGAATTGGCTCTATTTCTCAGCCTATTTCAGCCGTATTCTCAATATGTATACCAATATAATTATGCCATACAAGGAAGATACACATCCGGGCGTCCTCTTATTTGCCACACAGACCATTCCTACAACCCATAATTACGGCATTAGTTTCAATGCCTCTCCCAAACTGGGGTGTTGGGAACCACAACTCAATGTGAATATGGCTTTTTTGGACATGAATGCGAATAAAATAGGAATCACCGAACACCGGAACCAACCCCGTTTCTATATCAGTCTGGACAACAACTTCAACCTTCCCAAAGGCTGGTTCTTCAATATGGAAGGATATCTCTCCACCGCTTCCCGGCAAGGATTTTTTGTAACGCGCACGGAAGGACAAATCAATGCACGCCTTTCCAAATCCTTTTTAAAAGAGACACTCACCATAACATTCACCGCCAATGATATTCTTAGAACAGGGTATTTCCATTTTGATTTATACGGCATAGATGCCTATATGGAAAATCGGATTTACCGGGATTTCCAACGCTTCGGCCTCCAAGTATCCTATAAATTCAATGCCACCAAGAGCAAATATAAAGGAACCGGAGCCGGACAAAGCGAAAAGAATCGTCTGTAACCCCAGCGGAGAAAAGGAAATTTCCGTACCTTTGTTCACGGAAGACAAGGAAACATGCAGATTTTATTCAGGAGAAGAAACCATAAAGAAGAGCACTTCGAACGACTGTTCGCAGAAATGTACCCACGCCTCGTCCGCTTTGCTACCACCCTGATGAGCAATACGGAAGAAGCCAAGGACATAGTAAGCGAAACCATGGAACAAGCCTGGAAGGAGTTCGACCAACTAAAGGAAAACACCCGTAGCGCCTGGCTCTATGCCACCGTGCGTAACGGATGCCTCAACCGCTTGAAGCATTTGAATGTGGAACAGCAACACATAGACCGCCTCATCGAAGCCACCCGTGCGGAAATGAATCAGGGTTACCGCGCACACGAGGCACTGTTGCAGCAAGCGGAAAACATAGCCCGCAGTTTGCCCGAACCGACTTGCACCATCTTGCGAAGCTGCTATTGGGAGAAAAAAACATATCAACAGGTAGCCGACGAATTGGGAATCAGCCCCGACACCGTGAAAAAACATATATCAAAAGCATTGCGGACTCTGCGCGAAGCGATACTGAAAAAGGAGGATAAACAATGAAAAAGGAGTTTTCAACAAATGACCACATCCATCCGGACAACGGAAAGAATCCCCATAACCAAGACTCCCCCCAAAACGGAACTTGGAATGACCATCAATTGGAACAACTCTTTGGTGAAGCATTGGGGGATATTCCCACCGCAGACGAAACCCGGAAAGCCTGGCAGACATTCATCCGTCGTCACCGTATCAGACACCAATCTATCCGACGGATAACGATACCAGGTATAGCTGCCGCTGTCATCGCCTTGGTACTTGTATTCCAGCCTTTTTTGCAACCTGAGCCGCAGGAAGTGGAAGTCTTCACTTCACTGGAAGTTCCTGAGGAAATTACTTTTCGGGAAGAAGGGAAAAGGATAATTGTAAGCACCCCGCCCGCTACCATTACCTCCGTTCAATTAAGCGACGGAAGCAAGGTATTGCTCAGCGCAAACAGCCGTCTGGAGTATCTAAAGGAGTTTACAGATACCATTCGCAGTATCAAACTAAGCGGAGAGGCCCGTTTTGAAGTAGCCAAAGACGCTTCCCGCCCCTTTATAGTATGCACCGAGCAACTACAAACACGAGTACTGGGAACGGTGTTCGATGTGAAAGCATATCCCCGTTACTCGCCGGATGTCATCCTCTATCAAGGACGAGTGAATGTAAGTCATACCAAGCGCAATCAAAGTAAGGAAATGCACCCGGGGGAACAAATATCCTTGGATAAACAAGGAAAACTCCAATTGAAAAGAGTTGATACGGAGAAGAGAAAAGGATGGGCGGAGAATGAATTTTCTTTTGACAATACCGACTTGAGGCAAGTCATGCAAGATATAGGTTCATGGTATAACATCAGCATCGTATTCCGTTCACGTCCGTTACTGGACGAACGCATCTATTTCCATATCAACCGCCAACTCCCGGTGAATACCGTACTGGACGCCCTGAATGATTTGAAAATCGCACAGTTCACCATGAAAGAAGGAAAAATAATAGTGGAAACACCACAAGACAAGAAACGATAACATCAATGGGAGTTCAATAAACAAGCCTGTATTTTCACCTGGAGATTAACATATCAGCGTTCTTTTCATCTTCAGGTGAGAACCATTCAGTTTATCCCCCCTGTGCTAAAGAACTGACAGCACTATCTCTCTTTCCAGTTCCCTCGTGTGAAATCGGGAATCTCCACCGGTACACTGCCCTGCCGCACGGAACGCTCGCTCAGTTCCGTAATGCAGGACCATTCGGCGGCGTCATACACATCCTGATCCAACGGCAAACCGTTCCTCAAACAATGAATAAGCCGGTAGTCCATGATATAATTCATCTCATTCGGCATATTCTTCCGCCGCGCCTCCTCGCCGATAACTGCCGTAAAAGGATGTTTATACTGCTCCATCATCCGCTCAAACTGCTCACCGGACAAAGGTTCCTTGCCATATTCATCGAGCAGAAGACAGGGAACAGGATATTTCTGCATGAATCCCTTCGTGCCGCACACCGTCTGATGGCGGCTGTACGGGCGAGGAGTGGTCACATCATATTGCAACAAGATAGTTCTTCCTTTTGCGGTATGAATCAGCGTGGTATTCACATCCCCCATCTCATAACTCTGCGCCGCTTCTTCGGAGGATGCGCCAAACACCTGTCCGGCATAAGCAGACAGACCGGCCTGACGCGAGGACATGGAAACCAGATACTCCATACGGTCTCCCCGATGAATATTCATCCATTGGCAGACAGGACCCAAGCCGTGAGTAGGATAAGGATTCCCCGTATGCTGCTGGCTGTAAAGCTTTATCCAGTGATTGTGATACCCACCCGCTTTTTCGTCTGCAAAATAATGCTTGCGCAAGTCATGGATGTATGCCCCCTCGGCATGAGTGATTTCGCCCAACACCCCCTGCTGCACCATGTTCAATGTAGTCAGGGCAAATGCATCGTAACAACAGTTCTCCAGCATCATGCAGTGACGGCGGGTTTCTTCGGCTGTATCCACCAACCGCCAGCAATCGGCCACACTCATGGCGGCAGGAACCTCCAACGCCACGTGACGGCCCTGCTGCAAGGCATAAACGGCAATATCAGTATGAGTCAGCCAGTCCGTACAAATATAAATGAGGTCTATCTCCTTGCATTCGCACATCTTGCGCCACATCCCTTCTTCCGAATAGTTCTCGGCTTCGGGACGGCCGAACTCCCGTAAGATATGCTCTGCACGCTCTATATTCTCTTTCCGCAAATCACAAAGCGCTTTCACCTCAATGCCTTCCAGGTGCATATATCTCTCAAGTGCAAGAATGCCCCTGTTTCCTAATCCGACAAAACCGATCCGAACTACGGGGATGGCAGGGCAGGTTAAATTAAGTACGTTGGGTCGTTTCATGGACTGCTTTATTTTTCCGGCAAAGATAAAGAGAAAAATCGAGAGGCAGAGGACTGCCTGTGAATAATTTGCCGGTATACCGGTCTGATGTCTTTCCGTATCGGAACCTAACCTCTTTCAACAGCAAACATAAGCCTTTTTCTCCATACAACTAAGGTCTTTATTCCTATTATCTTCTATAGTCTTCCGGTGCAGACCGTACAGTCCACTGTAGCAGACCGTACAGTCCATTACGACAGACTCTACAGTCCATTGCAATGGACTGTAGAAGGTTTCAGTATAAAAGCCCTTAATCATCCGGAAGAAAACGCTTAGCCAAAGAGAAGACAGCACTTAAAAGCCGCTTTATAACCAGACAGTTCCCTTTCCCGGAAAAAGACAAAGAGGATGTGTCCGGACCGAAGTGACAGCCACAGAACACATCCTCTGTTTTCGAATGAGAACAGTACAAACGGTGCTTAAATAATAGAAGTACGTTTGGTAAATTCTATAATTTCGGGAATATAACCGAATGCCAGACCGGTCACCGTGTCGGCACAACCATAATAAACGGCCACCCGTCCCGTTGCCGGATCATGCAAAGCCGCACAAGGGAAGCATACATTGGGCACATCACCCATGCATTCGTAAGGTTCACGCGGAGAGATAAGATAAGGTCCCGAACGGAATTTCACCTTCCAGGGCTCGTCCAAATCAAGCAATGCCGATCCAAAGGCATAGACATAACCGTTGCAGGAACGAAGCACACCGTGATAGAACAGCAACCAGCCCTCACTGGTTTCGATGGGAATGGGGCCGGCGCCAATCTTCAGGCACTGCCATGCACTTACTTCAAAAAGGCGCGGGTGACATGACGTGACGATGGTGTCCCCAAAACTCCAAGTCGGGCGACTCGCTATAATAAATATCTCCGAAAGGAGTATGCCCGTTGTCACTGGGACGGCTCAACATGGCAAACTTACCATTGATCTTGCGGGGAAACAGCACGCCATTACGGTTGAAAGGCAGGAAAGCATTCTCCACCTGATGGAATGTCTTGAAATCCGTAGTCCATGCCACGCCGATGGTGGGCTGGCCCTTATATCCGTTACACCAGGTCACATAGTAACGGTCGTCGATAAAGCAGACACGCGGGTCATAACCGTACACCCATTCACCAATCTCAGGAATATCACACTGGAACTGCAACTTCTCCGGATTGATGTCCCAATGAACGGCGTCCTTGCTGAATCCCACATGGAGCGCCATCCGGCGGTTTGTATCATCACAACGGAACACTCCGGCATACCCTTCGCCGAAAGGTACTACCGCACTATTGAATATACTATTGGATGTAGGCAGCAAATCACGGGGAATGATGGGATTCGCGCTACATCTCCACATTACATTTTTACAACCTTCGGGACGTTCCTCCCACGGCATACCGGGCAACGGATTGCCCGCAATCTTCAATTCACTCATATTCTCTTTTTTGTTAGGTTAATAGTTTTTCTCTATTTCTTGTCTTCGTGCGTGAAGGGTACAAACCAAGTCATCAGGAATGCCGGAATGGCAGCCACCAGCACAAAGATGAAAAACAGTTTATAGCCCAGCCAGTCGCTGACATATCCGGACATCATACCGGGCAACATGACACCCAGGTTCATGATACCCGATGCAAAAGCATAATGCGCCATCTGATGAGGGCCGGCAGCCACCTGTTGCATCATGAACAAGGTAAGCCCCACAAAGCCGAAGCCATATCCGAAATACTCCAGCACAATGGCTCCGCCGATAAGAGGCGCACTCTGCGGTTGGAAAATGGCAAGCAGCGTGTAAGCCATAAAAGGCAGATTGAATACACAACACAAGGAGAACAAAGTCTTTTTCAATCCACGTGCGGAAATATAATATCCGCCCAGCAATGAACCGAGTACGAAAGCTGCCGCTCCGAAGGTTCCGTAATAAATGCCAATCTCCTGTTCTGTCAATCCCAAACCGCCCACATCACGACCGGCTTTCAGGAACAAAGGTACAATTTTCATCACAAACCCTTCGGCAAAACGATATAAAATAATAAAGCAGATGTAATAAACGATATGCTTTTTAGTAAAGAAGTTCCGGATGACATTCCATAACTCGGCCATACTCTGCGAAAAAGAGGTGACCGAATGGGCATGCTTGCCCGAAGGTAGCATACGGGTATGATAAAGTCCCAAAGCGAACATCACTCCTCCGAGGACAATCATAATGACCGTCCAGGAATAGAGTACCGCATCTTCGGCAGGACCTTCGTATTCATCTTTCAAGAAACCGGCCAGATAGACCAGCAGACCTGTACCGATAATCTTGGCTACGTTATAAAAAGCACCTTGCCAACCTATATACTTAGCCTGTTCCTGTGCATTCAACTCGTCCATATATACCCCGTCACAGGCCACATCGTGCGTTGCCCCGCTAAAGGCGACAATGGCGAACAAGGCGATAGTGATTGCAAAAAAGGACGGAAGATGAAGCGACAAGGCAATCAACCCGAAAGTGACTCCCGACACCATCTGGGTGAGGACGACAAAGAATTTCTTGGTACGGTACATCTCCAGCAACGGACTCCAAAGGGGTTTCAATGTCCAGGGAAGCATGATAAGGGAAGTCCAGAAGGCTATCTTTGCATCGCTTACTCCCAAGCCTTTGTACATAAGTACGGCTACCATATTCAATACGACAAAAGGGAGCCCCATACCGAAATAAGCGGTGGGAACCCAAAAAATAGGACTACGGCGTCTGGCCGGAGTTGGGGTTTCGGTTGTTTTCATTTATATCTAAGTATTAAGGTTGTTGAATTCGGCTATAACCGAAGATAACTTCATCCCCTTTCAGAAGGAGATGAAGTTACCTTTCGGAATCTATAAACGCAATAGGACGAAGCATTTGGTAAATCAGTCAGTTATAGGAATAAAGCTCACCGCCTGCCCGCCGCCTTTTGCCATGACTACAGACAAGGTATCGGCTGCTGTCACCTCTTTGTCCTTAATCTGATACGAAGTAGGATTCGTTTTCCAGTCGGCATCTTCTCCATCAGCATAAATCACGGCATGGTATTTTTTATCTTTCTCCAGGAAATCCAATGGAATGGTGAGTGTACGCGACTCTTCATTCGTGGTGGCTCCCAGGAAATATTTATCTTTCGCTTTCCGCACCACAGCTACAAACTCTCCCGGTTCGCCCTGCAAGGCTTCGGACCAGTCACAGTCCGCATCAAAATCCCGGAAGAACTGGAAGGCAGGATGCCCTTCATAGTTCTCAATCATATCCGAAGCCATCTGCAACGGAGAATAAATGACAACCCAATTGGCTATCTGCTTTGCCAAGGTGGTATTCACACGGCTGTTTCCTTTATCCAAGTCATTCCACTTCTTGCGGCGTGGGGAATTGCGTGTCTTTTCATAAAGAATATCAAAAGTACCCGGTGTATAATCCATCGGACCGCCCAGCAAGCGGGTAAACGGCAATAACTCGTGATGTTCGGGGGGATTACCTTCACTCCATCCGTTCCACTCCATGCCGCGGGCGCCTTCGCGCGTCATCATATTGGGGTAAGTACGACGAATTCCTGTATCTTTGATAGGTTCGTGGGCATTAACGGTTGCATGATAACCGGCGGCAGTCTGCACCACCTTGCGGTAATGGCGTACATTGAACTGTCCATGATGGCTGTGACCGCCCGGCAGTCCTCCGGCATAACCGGTCTTCACGCTGTGCACTCCCAGGTCTGCATACCATTTGTAAGCATTGTCCAGCTGGCGTTCGTAATTAAAGATATTGCCACCCGTTTCGTGGTGACCGATTATTTCAATCCCTTTCTCCTTGGCATAACGTGCCACCTCTGCCATATCGAAATCGGCATAAGGCTTGGTATAGTCAAAAGTCTGCATACCGCCCCAACTTTCCCAGCCTTCATTCCAGCCCTCGAACATCACCGCTTCTATGTTATTGGCAGCAGCAAAATCTATATATCGTTTGGCATTAGCGGTGGTAGCGCCGTGGCGTTCATCCATCGTCCACGTTTCAACCCCCAGATGCATTCCCCACCAGATACCTACGTATTTCATAGGACGTATCCAGCTCAAATCACCCTCCAGCGCACAAGGTTCATTCAGATTCAGTATCAGGCCGGAGTTTATCAGACCTACCGCTTGGGGAGCTATCTGGATACTGCGCCACGGAGTAACGAAAGTTCCTCCGGCAAAACGGGCTTTTACCCCATCGGGCCAGGAGGCCAGTTCCGATTTGAAGTGACAACCTTCGGTATGCTTCAAAGTCATTTCGGGGAAATCGGTCAAAGCCGCTTCGTGAATACTGGCATATACCCCGTTATCTGTTTTGAAAGTCATCGGGGTGTTGGCATTATCCACCTTGCTGACGGGCAGGGTACGATACAGCAACTCGTAGGTTTCAAAACTGGCGGGAATAGACCATGACTTGCCATCCTGCGCCAGATTGAATGAAGTGAGCTCGTCCATCACGAACACACTGTCCACTTGGGGTACTTGATATTCATAACGAAAGCCCAGACCGTCGTCGAACACGCGGAAACGGAGGGTCAGCCGTGTATTCGCCGGATCTTTCAAGCGCACAGCCATCTCGTTATAATGGTTCCGGATAGATTTATTCTCCCCCCCAAGGCTGGGTCCAGGTTTCATCCTTTGTGGTAAACTCAGTATTTTCTATCTGAAAATCTTTGGAGAGATTGAGCCCGTCACGGCCTTCAAAGCCCATAACAGAAGGAGTGATGAACGGTTTTCCTCCTACAGAAACTCCATAGGTCATCGCTCCTGCCTCATTCAGGTTGAATACTAATTTTATATTGCCATCCGGCGATGTTAATTCCGTGGGACGGGAACATCCGCAAAACACAACTAACAAAAATAATACATAGTAACTGTATGTCTTCATACTATTAAATTGGATTAATGATACAAATATAGAACAATTAAGTAAGGTATCACACTTATCGAAGGAGGAAAATTATTTTAAATGGGAGAAGATTACATATAATGAGAAGTATCAACAGAATAAAATAACAAACGCCGATAAAGCCCTTTTAAAGACTCTACCGGCGTAAGTTCACCTATTTAAAAAATCAGAATTCCAAGTCAGCCAACTGAGGATTATGGTCGGAAAGTAAGCTTCCGGTACTTCAGCCGGTATTTCACAACTCTTCACCAGAACTTGCGGAGTGACAAAGATGAAATCAATCTTTTCACAATCCTCGGCCAGGATACGGGCAAAATCATGAAAAGTATAATCAACGCCGGTCACACGGGCAGCCGTCTTATAAGCATCCTTCATCACAAACTCGTTGGTGGTGATTGTTTCGTATGCATCGCTCGCATCGGTCACATTAAAGTCGCCCGTAACCACTGCGGGACGTTCGCCTACGATCTCTTTTATCTTACGGATAATGAGCAATGCGCTTTGACGGCGGGCCTCTTCACCCACATGGTCAAAATGAGTATTGACAGCCATGAATATCTTTCCGGTAGCCTTGTCCTTAAATTTTGCCCAAGTGGCGATACGGACACAAACCGCATCCCATCCCATCATTCCTACGCTATCGGGATTTTCGGCCAACCAGAAAGTATTGGAGTCCAACACCTCATATTTGTCCTTACGATAGAAAAGTGGCGCATATTCACCTGCTGTCTTCCCGTCATCACGTCCCACACCGATACCATCGTATTCGGGCAAGCCTGCGCGAAGATCCTGAAACTGGTTATGCAAGACTTCCTGCATACCGACAATATCCAGCTCATGGTCCTTAATAAACTGGCACACACGGTCTTTCCGATATTGCCAATTGTTCAAACTGTCCTGCGGATTGTCGTAACGGATATTGAAAGTAGCCCAACGAACGTCGGTCTTCTTCTCTTCCGCACAGCCGCCCAATAACAGGACGGCTGCCAATAAAAATAGAATTTGCTTCATTTTGTTTCTTTTTATGTTCCCTAGGATACAAAGATAGCAATTTCTAGCGGAAATTATTCGGAGTATGCCACTGACCTCTATCATTCATCGTATCGGTCACATCCCACCATACACGGCTACCCTGGTTCACATTGCCCGGTTTATTGGGGTTACGGGACTCGCTGTTAGGATAGTTGATGCGTTTGATAAGCTTGCCGGACGCCACTTCTCCATTGGAATTGTTTCCATTGACCGGAGCCAGCAGATAACGCGGATAGTCGGTACGGCGCACTTCCGCCCATCCTTCATTTCCATTCGGGAAAACGGCAATCCACTTCTGAGTAATAATCTGTTCCAACTGTTCTTCCTTGCTACCACCGGCAAATGCTTTTACGCCATCCAGATGACTGATGTATTCATTGGCCTTGTCCGCATCAATTTCATAATAATCCATAGATGCCTTGATACCTTTCAAATAAAGGGCTTCGGCTGTTTCATCCACCAATGACGGCCAGCGCAATGCCGCTTCCGCTTTCAGGAACAAGCTTTCAGCATAACCCATCCAGACAATTTCACGAGCCAGATTCCACCAATAATCCTTGTTCATGGCATCAGATGACAGAATACAGCGGTTGGCAGAATATCTGTTCAGATAAGAACCGCCTACATTGGTTTCTCCATTCATCACTCCGTTGAAATCTCTCTTCAGATTCTCTGTAGGAAGCGGACTGGTAGTCAACGAATCAAACGGAGTAGGACGGAACCATAAAACTTCACAACGAGGGTCGAGATAACAGTTCTCAGAATTCTCATTGAAAGTAACGGCATCGGCTGCCGCACCTTCTTTCAAAGCCTGATTCTTATAAGCCCGTTCCATTTCTTTCGACAATACAGCATTGCCGGTCCAACTGAACAACAACGCGTAGATATTTTCATTACCGCCGGCGATATACTGACGTTTCGGAGTCTGCTTCATATTGTCATCCTGACTTTGCATCAAACCGGCAGGGTCTGTCAAAGCCGCCTTTGCCTGAGTCTGGGCCAAAGCCGGGTCTACATTGGATACACGCAAAGCAAGGCGCAAACGCAGTGTATTGGCAAAACGACGCCATTTGTCCACATCACCCCCATAACATTTGTCATTGTCACCTAAATCATACTGACTGACAGCAGGAAGATTTTCCTGATGCAACTCTGTTATTGCCTGATCCAACAGCTGGAAAAGGATATTATAAACTTCCTTTTGAGGTGTATAGGTCACATTTTCTTCCGGTGGCATGGCTCCCTTCACATAGTAGGCTACAGGAATATCTCCGTAAGTGTCCGTCTGCATGGACAACAAGAAAGCATAATAAATACGGGTGATATAGAATGCCGTATGGTAATAATCCTTATTGCAGAAATAGAATGTCTTGACCAACTGGCTGTATTCCGAAGTGCTGCGGTCATCATAGAAATGCTTCCAGCGGCTGGCCGACCATCCATCCGTATAAGAATAGGTAGGCGCCTGATTCACAAAGCCGCTGACATTGTTTCCCCAATAACCGGCATAGATATCATGAGTCAGATTGGTTGTTGTCTGATAATCATTGTAAGGACCTTCGTAGGTGAAGTTGGCAAAAATACTTCCGATAGCACCTTCCATCCCTTTCAAACTTGCCATGGCATGTTCCGTCAAAGTATAATCAATATCTATACCGTCGGCCGATACATTCTCCACAGTCGGGTCGTAAATCGGTGCGTAAGGATTTGTATTCAATTCCTCAAAATCATGGCATCCGGCCAAAGCCAGTAACGAACATAAGGCTACGGATTTATATAATTTGATTTTCATAATCAGTTTTTCCTTTTAATTAATTAGAAACCTAAGTTGATAGAAATACCGAAAGTACGTGTAAACGGCAACGATGCATAGTCAATGGCTTGTGAGAACATCGTAGTGTCATAGCCACCTTCGGGGCTTGTACCCGGTGTGTGCTTCATCAGATAGCACAAGTTACGTGCAACAAATGAAACATTCAGCGAGTTGACAGGAGTCTTCTTCAGCATGGACGAGGGGAATGAATAGCCGATTGACAATTCTTTCAGCTTAATGAAAGAAGCATCGTAGATGAAATCCTCAGCCTGCAATGCACCATAGTATTCTGAAGCGGACACCTGTTTTGTATTCACCTCGCCTGACTCTGTCACACCGGGGAATACCATCATATAGTTGTTTTCCTCACCACGGTTCAAGGTACGTTTAGCCAAACCGTTTCCGGTAGCCAGCATCTCGGAATAAGAGAAGATATCACCACCGAATTTCATATCAAACAGTGCGGACAGTGTAATCCCCTTATAAGTAAAGGTAGGAGATACAGACATGGTCAGCTTTGGCTGGATATTACCGATAGGTTTGTTCACATATTCGGACTCATTGGTCACAGTCATGGGCAACCCATTTCTCATTTACGATAATATCACCGTTTTCATTGCGCTTATAAAGCGATGTAGCATAAATCTCGCCTAATTTGTGTCCGGCGCGTGTACCTACTTTTACAGGGAAGTTTCCGTCACCGTTAAAGAACATATAGTTCACATTTTCTTCCGGAGCCAGTTCTTTCACCTTCGATACGTTGTGAGCCATATTCACATTCAAGTCAAAAGCGAAATCCTTTGTTTCTACCAGAGTGGAATACAACATCAGTTCCACGCCTTGATTGGTTACCATACCTGCATTTACCCATTGTCCTCCACTCCAGGGAGCTGCTGCGGGTACTTTCATAATCTGGTTCTTTGTCTTGCTGTAATAATAAGTAAAATCAAATCCCAGGCGATTGTTCAAGAACTTCATATCCAGACCCGCTTCGTAAGAAGTCGCGATTTCAGGCTTCAACTGGTCGTTCATCTTCACATTGTCTTTGGTCGGGGTCAATACACCATTATCGAATTTGAAAGAGTAGGTATTGTATAACTGATAAGGGCTTGTATCCTTACCTACCTGTGCGGCAGACAGACGTGCCTTGGCAAATGTCACCCAGCTTGGCAACGGTTTGTCGATAGAGCGCAAGAAGTCCGACACTACGAAACTGAGGTTGGCAGACGGATAGAAGAAAGAATTGTTACCTGACGGAAGAGTGGATGACCAGTCATTACGGGCTGTCAAATCCAAAGACAGATATTCCTTCCACGCCATCTGTACAGAGCCGAACACCGAGTTCATGGCACGCTTGTAGCCATCCTCACTACCGGTTCTCAACAAATTGGCCGCATTCAGCATCCAGTTACCTTTGTCCACCATATTACCTACGCCCACGCCCAAAGTTTCCGAACGCTGGTACATAAAGTTACCACCGACATTGAAGCCCAGACGGAAGTTATCAGTCAACTGACGGTCACCCATCAAAATGACTTCAGCATTTGACTCGAAGAAGTTTTCTTCACTACGGTCCATTGAATCATTCGTAATCATGGAAGTATTGGCTTCTCCATTGATACCATCCCCCGCATTGGTGCTTTGCACTCTGGTACGGTAGTAGTCAAAAGCGTATTTGGCAGATAGATGCAGCCAATCAGTGAAATTGATTTTCATGCTATAATATCCGAAAGCACGCCAACGTTCATCCGAATTCTGACGCTGATGCAATACATAATAAGGATTACGGATACTGGCAGTAGGCCCTGTCCAATTCACATGCGCATGAGTTTCATCAGAATATTGTTTCAAGTCATCCAGACGGACGTTGTTAGGGATTCTCATCAACTGGGAAATAGCACCGTAATCTCCATACAGTGGACGGTTATCGGCTTTTGTACGTGAAAGAGAAATTTTTCCGTCCATAGACACCCATTTGTTCAATTCCGTTCCTGCATTCAGATCGGCATTCACACGGCTCAAACTTTCAGTGGGGAATACACCGTCATTGTCGGAGTATCCGAAAGAAGTACGGAAATGTGATTTCTCTGTACCGTTGCTGATAGATACGTTATGCGTATGCGAGAAACCGGTATCAAAATAATCTTTCAACTTATCCCCATAGTTAGAGTAAGCGTAAGTTTCTCCGTTCCAAGCCTCTTTCATGCTTCCATCCAATACCGGGCCCCAGCTTCCGCTATCCGTTTTGTCATACACCGCAGTCTTGGCATCTTTTGTATCAATATGTCCTTGTCCGTAACGGCGTTGCATATCCAATGTCTCGCCGATAGCTGTCCAAGTGAAATTACCACTATAACGGATTCCGAAGCCATCCTTCTTACTACCTTTCTTTGTCGTAATCAAGATAACGCCATTACCTGCACGTGAACCGTAAAGAGCAGCCGCATTCGGACCCTTCAAAACAGAAATACTCTCGATATCATCCGGATTAATGTCCATGGAAGCGCTACCACGGTCTACACCATCATAGCGGGATGCGCTTGAAGTGCTAGTGTCGCTGAAAGGAACGCCATCCACAATCCACAACGGCTGGTTATTGTCTGTCAGAGAAGAGTTTCCACGGATGGTAATCTTCGTAGAGCCGCCCAGACCGGTAGCCGAGGTATTCATCTGAAGACCTGCCACCTTGCCCTGCAAGGCACTGGTTACCGAGGGGTCACCTGTCTTGTTCAGTTCATCGCTCTTCAGTTCCTGAACCGCATAACCCAACATTTTCTTCTCACGTTTGATCCCCAAAGCGGTTACCACCACTTCGCCAATCTGCTGTGTATCTTCCTGCATGGTTACATTCAGTACATTCTTGCCATCGGGCTTCAATGTTTCCGAACGGTAACCAATGTATGAGAACACAATCTCACCATTTCCGGGAACGGACAAAGAATAGTTACCTTCAAAGTCTGTAATCGTACCGGCTGTGGGATTTCCTTTCACTTGTACGTTTACACCAATCAAGGCTTCGCCTGTCGCATCAACCACTGTTCCGGTCACTGTATGTTCCTGTCCTGTCTGTTGAGGTGTCTGAGGCTCTCCGGATGCTGAAAGATAGACAATATTATCCTCTATCTTATACGTAATTCCTTTGCCTTGCAAAGCCGCATCAAGTACAGACTGTAATGAACCGTTCTTCACATCAATGGCATTCACCGGCATTTCAGCCAGCTTGTCATCATAGAAAAACTGATAGTTAGACTGTGATTTAATGTTCTTGATCACTGCTCCAAGCGTTGTCTTGGGAGTTGAAAGAACGATTTGCGCGCGGGTCCATTGTATGGGTGCAGCCACAAACAAAAGAATCAAAAGCGCCCTGAGTAATTTGGGCTTTCTCATTAATTGATTGCCTTTCATAATTTATAAATTCGTTAACACTGACTTGTTTTTCTCCAGTGAAGGGGTTCTCATTCCCCTTTCGAGAATAAAAACAGGCAGCTAAAAGAAAACACTTACTCAATCTTGTTCTTTTTTCTAAATTTTCCAGAAAAAAGCAGAGGAAAGGCAAAAGTAGTAATATCATCGGACTTTGACGTATAGAAGAAATACTTAAAAAGAAAAAGGGGATGTACTCTTGCAATGCTGCCAAAAGAGAACATCCCCCTCCAACCTCTCTTTACAAGAGAGAAGTGCATGGTGAAACTTTTATTTTACTTTTTCGTCTTTTGAAAATGAATAAGGCAAATCACTTTCTTGTGTTCCACGCTGCATATTCGGACGGTCGGTCATCTTGAAGTCAATAGTACCGCCTTGTAACAATTCGTTATGCTTCAAATAATTCTTGGTATAAACAGTACCGTTTACACGCATTTCATCTACATATCGGTTGGTATCGCTGTTATCCGATGCGGTTATTACCAAGTTCTTTCCGTTTTCAAAATGAAGTGTCGCCTTCTTGAACAACGGAGCACCCAGAATATACTCATCCGTACCGGGACATACCGGATAGAACCCTAATGCGGAGAATACATACCATGCCGAAGTCTGACCATTGTCTTCATCACCGCAATATCCGTCCGGACCGGCTGTATACATACGGTTCATCACCTCACGCAACCAATATTGCGCTTTCCAAGGCTGGCCTGCATAGTCATACAGATAAATCATGTGCTGGATGGGCTGGTTTCCATGTGCATAGTTACCCATGTTCATGACTGTCATTTCACGAATCTCATGAATTACCTGTCCGTAATAGCTATCATCAAAGATGGGGGGAACCGAAAAGACAGAATCAAGCATGGTAACGAACATTTCCTTACCTCCCATCAAATCAATCAATCCCTGAGGGTCATGGAATACAGACCAGGAATAATGCCAGCTGTTTCCTTCCGTAAAGTCACCTCCCCATTTCAACGGCGAGAATTCAGGAGCGAACTTGCCGTCCTTCTGCTTGCCACGCATCAATTTACTTTCCGAATCAAACAGGTTCTTATAGTTCATGGCACGTTTGGCAAAAAGTGCGATTTCCTTCTTCGGACGCTTCAACTCTTTCGCCAGCTGATAAATACACCAGTCATCGTATGCATATTCCAATGTACGGGCTGCATTCTCATGAATCTTCACATCACAAGGCACATAGCCCAGCTTGTTATAATATTCATATCCCAGACGTCCGGTAGAAGAAACTTCAGGATGTACGGCTTCCGTTCCATGAATCAGTCCTTTGTATAATGTTTCCACATCTTCCACACGTACTCCTTTCAGATAAGCATCGACCAAGATAGAAGCTGAATTATTGCCGACCATGCAACCACGATGACCGGGGCTGGCCCATTCGGGGAAGAAACCGCTTTCCTTATAAGTATTAACCAAACCTTCCTGTATCTCCTTATTTACCGAAGGATACATCAGGTTCAAGAAAGGGAACAAGCAACGGAATGTATCCCAGAAACCTGTATCCGTATACATATATCCCGGCAGCGTTTCGCCATTGTAAGGACTGTAATGAACAGGTTGTCCGTTGGCATCCAGTTCATAGAATTTACGCGGAAACAACAAGGAACGGTACAAGCAGGAATAGAAAGTGCGGTATTGATCCAATGTTCCACCTTCCACCTCTACTTTACCTAAGGCCTCATTCCAAGCCTCTTTACCTTTCTGTACCAATACTTCAAAACTGTCACCACCCAATTCCTTCAGGTTCCGAATTGCTTGTTCAGGACTGATGAATGAAGAGGCCACACGGGCATGAACTACTTCGCCTTTCTTTGTCTTGAAACCGATAACGGCTCCGGTATGGAAATCAGTCTGCTCCAGTTTACCTTCTTTCAAGGTTACAGGAACACTGCCATCCGGTTTTTCAGGCTGTACATCATTAGAGAACGTAGCCTCATAAGTAAACGGCTTATCAAACTCAATAACGAAATAATTCTTAAAGTTGGCAGGAACACCACCACTGTTACGGGTAGTATAGCCCACGATTTTGTTTTCTCCGGGAATCACCTTGACAGACGAACCACGATCAAAAGCATCCACCACTACATATGAATCATTCTCAGGAAAAGTGAAACGGAACATTACGGCACGCTCCGTAGGAACCATTTCGGTTACGACATCATGTTCTGCCAAATAAACCTTATAATAATAAGGTTTTGCAATTTCAGCTTTATGAGAGAACCAGCTTGCACGCTTGTCCTCTTCAAATTCCGGTTTTCCTGTTACGGGCATGATGGAAAATTGACCATAGTCATTAATCCACGGACTGGGCTGATGGGTTTGTTTGAAACCACGGATTTTATTAGCCGTATAAACATACTGCCATCCGTCCCCCATCTTTCCTGTCTGGGGAGTCCAGAAATTCATACCCCACGGGCGGGATATGGCAGGATAAGTATTTCCTGTAGAGAGTTCAAAGGAAGACTGTGTACCTACCAACGGACTCACATAGTCTGCATAATCCTTTGCCTGTACAAACAGCGTGACACACAGCGCTACAACTAATAGTTTTTTCATGATATTGCTATTTGGGTTAAGTTATACTTTTAATTCTTCACCTGTTTTCCCCATTCCGTCGGTACGGGACTCATGGTAATCTCCATCGTTCCTCCACGTACCAGATCATCATGGGTAAAGAAAGGAACATCCAGCGGTTTTCCGTTCAACAAAACCGACTCAATATACTTATTGGTCTTCGAATTATTGTGGGTACGGATAACGAAAGTCTTGCGGTCGGGCAAATTAATCGTCACCTCCTCAAACAACGGACGTCCGATAGAATAAACCGGCTTACCGGGACATACCTGATAGAAGCCCATGGAATTCAAAATATACCAGGCAGACATCTGACCGCAATCTTCATTACCCGACAAGCCGTCAGGAGCATTGAAATACTGGTTATACAGCACACTGTCAACCAATTCCTGAGTACGCCATGGACGGTTTACATAGTTATACATATGAGTAATGTGATGACTAGGCTCATTGCCATGCGCATACTGGCCTATCAGTCCTGTGATATCAGCAGAGGTAGCCTCCCCTTCCAACTGGGAAGAAACCGTAAACAAGGAGTCCAGCTTTCCTACGAAAGCATCCTCCCCACCCATCAAATTCACCAGTCCCGGGATATCATGCGGAACAAACCAAGTCCATTGCCATGCAGTACCCTCGCAATAATCATCATTACGGTGATTGGAAGAACGGGGATTGAACGGAGTACGCCATTCACCTTTACTATCCAATCCACGCATGAAACGGGTGGCAGGATCAAAATAAAATTCGTAAGCATCTGCAAAACGGGCATACTTCTCCTTGGTTTCAGTATCTCCCAAGCTGTCTGCCAGCACGGAGATACACCAGTCATCATACGCATACTCCAATGCTTTCGCCACCGATTCATTCTCACGGTCACATGGAATATAGCCAAGAGTATTCTTATAATAACGTGCTTTGGGCATAACATATGGAATCAGCCAATCGGGAGCTACAATACCGGTAGTGTCATATTCCGCTGCACGCAGACATGCCTTGTAAGCTTCCTGCACATCAAAATCGCGGTATCCCTTCACATAAGAATCGGTTACCAACGAAGCCGCATGATATCCCACCATAGTTCCGGTATAATTGGACACACAGTCCCATTTCGGAAAGATACCACCTTCCTGATGCTTCTTTATTAATGAACGGATAAACTCCGTATTCAACTGAGGATCAACAATAGTCAGTAACGGATGTAACGCACGGAAAGTATCCCACAAAGAGAAAATGGTATAAACCGGATGTTTCATGTCGGTGGTATGCACTTTCAAATCCATTCCCAAGTAACGCCCGTCTACATCTGTAAACAGATTGGGACTTAGGAAAGCATGATACATAGCCGTATAGAAAATGGCACGCTGGTCTTCATCATTGGTTTTGACTGCAATCTTTGACAAGCATTCATTCCATTTCTTCTTAGCATCGGCACGCACTCCATCAAAATTCCAACCGGGCATCTCAGCCTGGAGGTTCTTATAAGCACCTTCCGCATCAACAGAAGAGATAGAGAACTTAGCCAGCACTTGTTCATCTTTCGCCGTTTCAAAATGCAAAAGCATTTTACATACAGGAATCTGTTTGTCATTTTCCTGAACAGTATCCGTGTACAAGGTATACGTAAAGGGTTTGGAAAATACGGCATAAAAATAAAGATCCTGTCGGTATGCCCAATAGGCACTGCGTTTGCGCCCCCGCAACACAGTATCATTCACTGCCTCCACTTCCATTACCTGATTGATTTGTTGCTGAATATTATAGTCCATATCCAAGATAAATCCAGACTCCTTACTTTCCGGAAAAGTATACCGATGCATTGCCGCACGCTCTGTCGAAGTCAGTTCGGCTTTTACCCCGTATGTATCCAGAAAAACAGAATAATATCCCGGTTCGGCATATTCCTTTTCATGAGAAAAAGCCGATGCGAAAGGACGCTTCTGGCTTTCTGTTCCCAAGAAATCAGTACGCTGCACACCTACAGTCGGCATCAACAGGAAATCTCCGAAATCCGCACACCCTGTACCACTAAGACGTGTATGGGCAAAACCATTGATCGTAGTATCTTCATAATAATATCCGGAACAGGAATCCCAACCGTCAATACGAGTATCCGGCCCCGGCTGTATCATGCCATGAGGAACCATAGCACCCGGATGAGTATGCCCATGGCCTCCTGTACCAATAAAAGGATTGACATAATGGGTGTAATCATTCATTTCATTGCCCTCAGAATCACATGCAGTGAAACACAATAACCCTAGAAGACAGCCGCTTAAGAGCATGTTGATTTTCATAGATCTTTATTTAAAAATTATTTTGTTTCCGATGAGATAAATATATTGTTATCATCTACTTTCTTATAATTGAAAGGAATAGAGTTACGCAAAGAATTCAGCACAGACTCTATATTATCTTTCTTTTTCAGTACACCTGAATAAGTATTAGTACTGTCTACATCCGGTGAAAGGATTATCTTCACTCCATAGAACCGTTCCAATGCTGCCGCAATCTGGAAAATAGATGACTTTTCAAATGGAATCAAGTCATTATGCCAGACTATCTCCATCTTGGGATCGACCTGTTTTACTTGCATCCGCCCTGTTACCCTGTTTAAAACGGCTTTTTGTCCCGGCAACAAAGTAATTCTTCCTTTGTCCGATTTATCTTTTACCTCAACTTCACCCTCTATCAAGGTTGTTTCCGCAAAACTGTTATCCGGACGACATTTTATATTAAAGAGGTTCCCAAGACCCTGACATCCATTGCCGGGCTTTTTACCATGAAAGGTTTCTCATGATTACGTGCTACTTCAAAATAAGCTTCTCCATCCAGATATACATGACGTTCCTTTCCTTCAAAAGCACGCGGATATTTTAAAACAGACGACTGGTTCAACCATACTTTTGTCCCGTCAGGCAACAACATCTCACGCACTTGTCCATGAGCAGCCGATGCTACCACCAATTCCTCCGCTTTATTCCGGAACCAATAGGCTAATCCCGCAGCCAGCACCATCACGCCCACTATAGCAGCTGCATAACGCAACACACTTCTAAGCTTGAACACCTCTTGTTTCTTTTGATTTTCCTGTTCCAATCTTCTACCCAACCTGCGCTCTGCCCTCACTACCAGATTTTCCTCCTCAAAGGGGAATTTACCTAACTGATAAATCTCCTCCATACGGAACAGCTCTCCGGCATTCTCATCAGATTCTTTCATCCATTCATTGATAAGAACAAAATCCTCCTCCGAGCATCGGTTTTCCAAATACCTGATAATAATATCTTCGTTAAGTTTACTCATCTTTTCCCTATTCATATAGTAAACAATTCAACTTGTAAAAACACTTAGCAGTTTTGCTGAAAATATAATCAATGACAATAATAAATGGCTGAGACGTTCGCGCAAAAATTTCAAGGCCTTATACATATGTGCCTCTACGGTACGTAAAGAAATGCCAAGAGTATCAGCGATTTCCTTGTTTTTCATATCATGAAGATAGCTCAGTTTAAACACCTCCTTACATTTATCCGGCAATTCATTAATCGCTCCAAAAATTTCCTGACGCAATTCCTGATTCTCTATCTTTTTAATAACTTCAGCATGATCCGGCTGGTAATATTGCAATCTTCGTTCATAGATCTCTATCATTGCCGCACTGTAGTTATTCTCTATAATCTGATGCTTCAATAAATTTATAGCCTTGGTATATACAGAACGATAAAGGAAAGCTAAAATCTGCTCTCCTATGACGACTGAATCTCTCCGCCTCCACAACTCCACAAAAACATCCTGCACTACATCTTCGGCTTCTTCGGTACCGACCAGCCGTGTCGCATAGAACAACAGCTTAGGATAGCATTGACGAAAGACGACCTTATAGGTGTCATCAAGTTCCTCGTTCATATTATATAATTCACCTTTGTATGAAGGAGAGAGCCAATGTTCCAAATAACGATCCAATCATCCACTGTAGGGGCAGAAAGCTTCCGCTCATCATACAATTTTCAGGCAGATTCAAACCGCCTCTACAGCAAAACGATAACAAATATTACTTTTAACTCACCTCCTGTACAATTACAATTCTTAATAAGTTGAACCAATTATTATCTATCTATACCAAATATTTCCCGGTTCCGGACCCATTTCAAATTCTACAGTAGCACCATCCATTATTTGCCGGTGTGTGATATAGCTCTTATCGTATGGTTGCCCATTTACTTTCACCGACTGGATATAGATATTTTCACGACTTACTCCAGGGGCCAGTACTGTGAACGTTTTTCCATTATCCAGATGCATCTGTATCTCGGGGAACAACGGCGTACCAATCTCATATTCACCACTTACCGGATTGACAGGATAAAATCCCATAGCACTGAATACATACCAGGCAGACATCTGTCCACAATCCTCATTTCCACACAGTCCGGCAGGTGCATTGAAATAAAGGTCATGCATGACCTGCGCCGCATACTTCTGAGTTTTCCAAGGCTGACGTACCTTATTATACAAATAAATCACATGATGGCTAGGCTCATTACCATGAGCATACTGGCCAATCATACCTGTACTGAAAAGAGGCAAATCTGCATTACCAGCCGGGATATAAGTAAACATACTATCCAACTTTTCCGTAAAACGATCCTTACCACCAGTCAAGGCAATTAGCCCCTTAATATCCTGCTGTACAGACCAAAAGTACTGCCAACCGTTACTTTCACAAATGTGGGCAGTGTAGTCATCCGGGCTGAAATTAGGTTGGAATACTCCTTTATCATCTATCGGCTGCATGAAGCTTGACGCCGGATTGAACACATTGCGATAATTCTGAGAACGCTTGTAGAATTCGTCCGCTAATTGAGTCCTCCCCATCTTCCGAGCCATTTCGGCTATGCAATAATCATCAAAAGCATATTCTAATGTTTTGGAAAGCGACCAATTTTCCGCATTATATTCATCCTTTATATTATAAGGTATATATCCTAATTTTTTATACAGACCAATGCCGCGATAATCATCCAAGTTAGCAGTAGCCACACAAGCCTCCAATGCCTTCTCTGCATCAAAATCACCAATACCTTTCAAATAAGCATCGACAATAACAGGTACAGCGTGGTAGCCAATCATCATATCCGTTTCACTTCCCCAAAAATTCCATACCGGCAAACGTCCGTTCTGTTCATAAAAAGCAATGAATGATTTCACCATATCATTGACACGCTGAGGTTCCGTATAAGTAAATAACGGATGTGCGGCACGATAAGTATCCCACAATGAAAAAGTTCCATAATTCACCCAACCATCCGTCTGATGAATTTTCTTATCGGGACCATAATAGCCCCGTCCACATCACTATAAATAGTCGGGGCAATCATTGTATGATACAATGCTGTATAAAAATTAACCTTATCGTCCTTGTTATCACCTGTTACCTCTATTTTTCCCAACTGACGGTTCCAATTATCTTTAGTTTCAGCCAAATATTTATCGAAATCATTGTGAGGTGCTTCAGCCGCCATGTTTTTAGCAGCACCTTCCATGCTTACTCCCGAAAGAGCAGTACTCAGAACAATCTGCTCTCCTTTTTCCGTATCAAAATTAAAGCGGGCGATATAAGCCGTACCTACACGTTTACCTTTCAAAGCAATGGCAGTAGTATCCATCTCTACCGAGGCAAACGGTTTGGAGAAACGAGTGCGGAAATACACATGCTGGTCTCTTGCCCATCCTTCGGAAAAACGATATCCCTGAATGGTGCATGAGTCAATTATCTCAATATAAGAATCATTGGTAAAGTCCCAATTCATCGCTTTCTTCAGATTCAGAAAGACAGCCGACTCTCCTTCAGGAAACGTATAACGCTGTATACCGCAACGCTCTGTAGCAGTTAACTCCACATTGATATCATAATCTTTCAGCAACACGCGATAATAACCAGCTGAAGCCTCTTCATCCGCATGAGAGAATTTGGAATAGATGCCTAAAGGAGCTTCCGCTTCCTGATAAGGCAAAGTTACAGGCATGAAAGAGATATCATACAAGTCTCCGGCTCCCGTTCCCGACAAATGGGTATGACTGAATCCGGCAATCGTACTGTCCGGATAAAAATAACCGGAAATACGGTCCCATCCGGGCAAACCGTTATCCGGACTAAGTTGTACCATTCCGAAAGGCGCTTGCGCTCCCGGATAAGTATTGCCGGTAAAATCGGTTCCGATAAACGGATTCACCAATTGGGTATAATCGGTTGACGGCTGGGTTTGTTTATTGGACACACAGGCTCCAAATGCCACTAAAGAAATGAATAGCGCGAGAACAGGTGTTTTCATACTTAAGAGGTTTTTCATTATTACTTTGTTACAAAAATACACATTATAATAATATGAACAACCTTATTATAAAAAACACTTAGCTTTAATTCATTATTTTTTCGTATTTAAATAGTAAAGAAGGGATTCTTTCACCTTTTCATCCGAAGTTACAATCAAAAATTCACCGCCTCTTTTATCATACAGAAAGCAATAAGTCTTATAAAGAGCTATACCTGCTATCTCCTCCCAAGGGAATGTCTGTTTCAGTTCCGCCTTATCATATGTCAGCCCTTCCGGAGTTATTTCTACCCAAGTCTGCCCCGCAATACTCCGCTTATAAATCTTATTTAGTCTGACAGGCAGCATAATCAAGATATAAATAAGACACAAGAACCAAATCAGCAGCGGACTGAACAGGCTTTGCTCTTCGGGAACAATATAGTGCCCTGTACACAGTGCAATACAAATATAAATGATGAACAACAAAGAGAAACTGAAATGACGGATGTCCCACAATTTATACAAAGCATACTTTTTCAGGCTGATATTATAATCACAAACCACGACACCTGGTTCCCGTGTCAGTTTGCTTTTCGGTATGCTGAAGATACGCAATATCTGGATTCCCCGTTTCACGCCATACCCGAATAATAAAACCATCACACCAAGATTTATCAAGATCCACCACCACAATGATTCGTTTGCCAAAGCCGGTTGCCCGACAAGCACCATTGATGCAAAAGTGATACCCGCCACCAATAACAACATACTACAAATTACAGTTAAAATCCATCCTTTTGTTTTCATAATAACCTTTTTATTTTATTCCATGACGGGAAACAAAGATAAAAGATTATAGCTAGATAACAAATAAAGAGCCGTCGAATTTAAATTATTGTTTGGTTAGGAACTTAGATTTTTTTCGTATGTTTGTCGCAAATATTAATGAAAAACACATTTCTATCTATGAAAAAGAGTGATATTCTGTTCTTTTTGTTTGTAATAGCATTGTTTCTACCCTTTTTTATTAGCGATACCATTTATGAATGGTACAAATCTTTCAATGCAATCCATGGTATGGTCATGAGTTTTGTGAAGTTCGCCATTCTAGCTACTTTGGGAGAAATGCTTGGGCTTCGCATCAGCACAGGAGTGTATCACAACAAGACCTTCGGTATTATCCCACGCATGGTAATCTGGGGGGTACTGGGTATGGGTATCAATATGGCTATGATTATTTTTTCAAAAGGCACTCCCATTTTCTTGGAATATATGGGTCTGGAATATGCCTCCACATTGATGAACGGGGATTTCTGTCTTGCCAAATTTCTGGTTGCACTGGCTATTTCCGTTACAATGAACTCTATATTCGCTCCTGTATTCATGACATTACATAAAATAACAGACACTCATATCGGGAATTGTGGCGGCTCTATCAAAGCGCTTTCCACCCCTATTCCCATGACACGTATTTTCACCGGATTGAATTGGGCGGTACTTTGGAGCTTTGTATTCAAAAAGACCATCCCTTTGTTCTGGTATCCGGCCCACACCATCACTTTCCTGCTTCCTCCGGACATGCGGGTATTATTTGCCGCCATTCTAGGGGTGGTACTGGGAGTATTACTAGCTATCGCTGCTAAAAAGAAATAACAATCTTCATGTATAATGAATACCAGCCTTCCCTGCTTTTAGCCCCCTATATTGACAAATACTGGGAATTTAAAGGCAATCCGGACTATGGGATGAAAATCAACATATTGCCGGACGGTTGCACCGATTTTATCTTCACCCTTGGCGAAGTAGCTGACATAGCGGAACAAGAAAGTCTTATAATGCAACCCTACCGCTCTTATTTTGTAGGTCCCATGAGCCGATACTCCACCCTAATAACCTATGCGAAAAGCATCCATATGTTTGGTATCCGTTTTCTGCCTTGCGGTTTATTCCGCTTCATGCAATTACCATTGGAAGAACTTGGGAATCAAAGAATCAGCACTTTTGAGTCAGGAGGTATCTTCAACGACTCGCTAGCAGAAAGATTATGTGAACAACCGTACATACAGGACAAAATCAGACTGATAGAATCTTTTCTCACCCAAGCCTTATGTACTAACAACAAGATAGAAAAACAGATATCATATGCAGTAGATTGCATTAACCTTTCCAAAGGCCAACTGCCTATCCGTTCTTTAGTAGAAAATGTATGCTTGTGCCAAAGACACTTCGAGCGCAAGTTCAAACATCAGACCGGATATTCCCCTAAGGAATACAGCCGGATTATCAAATTCAAGAATGCAGTGGATTTACTGCGTTCCACCTCTTCCAATCAACTCTTCTCTGTTGCCATTGAGGCCGGATACTATGACACAGCCCATTTGAGTAAGGAAATAAAAGCCTTATCAGGCAATACACCCGGTTCCTTTTTATCCTTACCGGTTACGGAAGAAACCACATTAACATATCTGAAACTATAAAAGTCGTTTTTTTACAACGAAGCCATCCTGGCGTTTCTTACTTTTGTACCGTATCAAAAACTAAAAAGAAACAATGGGATCACTTAAAGAAAAAGCAAAAGCTTTGCTTCAACAATGTGAAGTAGTCACACTAACTTCCATCAATAAAGAAGGGTATCCCCGGCCGGTTCCCTTGAGTAAAATCAAAACGGAAGGATTAACAACCATCTGGTTTGCAACAGGAAACAGTTCGGCAAAGACAAAGGATTTCCGCTCTAATCCGAAAGCCGGCATATGTTTCTACAAAGAGGGAAACAGCGTGGCCATGACCGGAGAAGTGGAAGTTGTATCAGACACTGGCACCAAGAAAGAGTTATGGCAAGACTGGTTTATCCATCATTTTCCTAAAGGACCGGAAGACCCCGAATATATCCTGCTGAAGTTCCGGGGAAACCATGCCACCATTTGGATTGACGGCCAGTTTGTTCACAGAAAAGTCTAAGTTTCCACCTCTTATCCTTGAATTTTTTCACATTTTATTTTTCATACACGTCTGTCATCCTTGAAACATCTTATTATATATGGATGTTTTAAGAATGACAGACAGGCATGAAAGGAATTCAAGACATCAGCTCCAGACCATCCGTCTACAAAATTCATCTCTTCCCTACCCTACCTTTCCAATACTTTCCCTACCTTTGTGCCATAAGTACGTATGACAAATACCAATATGGAACAACAACAATCATCTTATAAAGAAAAAGAACGTATAGACCTTCGCGAGCCGCGACGCTTCAAAGTTACTATTTTCAATGACGACTTTACTACAATGGAATTTGTTGTAAAGATATTAACTACCGTTTTTTTCAAATCAACGATGGAAGCAGAAGCTTTGATGATGCAAGTACACAAAAGTGAATCGGCCGTAATAGGCATCTATACGTATGATATCGCCCGGTCAAAAGTACAAAAAGCCACCCGTATGGCTCGTGAAGAGGGTTTCCCTCTCCGACTCACGGTTACACCGGAAGAAGAATAAAAAATCAAGAATAAGATATGGATATACCAAATACCGATTCGGTGAACTACGCTTTCGCTTCTGCGCAGAGCCAAGCGATGCAATATCGGCATGAATTTATCACGCCCGAACACTTATTGAGCGCATTGCTGGAACAAGTTCCTTTTCAAAAAGCATTGGCAGAGTGTTTTTGTACCCCGGAAGAACTGTCCCAGTCCATTTCCGAATATCTGTCGAAAAAAGTGGAACGAGTTCCTCAAGAAATAGAATATGAGTTGGAAATTTCAGGTCAACTCTCCGAGCTGCTGCAATATGCCTATATGACAATCAGCCATTCAAGCGCAGAAGAAATGGATGTTCCTCATCTGGTACAAGGAATGCTTCAACTGGAAGATTCATGGGCCGGCTATCTGCTAAAAGAAACAGTGGGAGAAGATATGCCGGAGTTTCTCAGCTCCCTCATTTCAAATTACGAGCACATGAATCAGTTTCAAGAGGAAACTTCCTCTGAGCAAGAGAAAAGCGAACCTTGGCGCAACTACGTCACCTCCCTCAATGAAGGTCTGCAAGACCGGAATCCGCTTATAGGCCGGAATGTGGAATTGGAACGCACCATTCAAGTTCTCTGCCGCAAAGAAAAGAACAACCCTCTGCACGTGGGTGAACCGGGAGTGGGAAAAACCGCACTGGTCTACGGACTAGCTGCACGTATAGAAGCAGGCAATGTTCCCGAACGCCTCACAGGCTGTCGTATCTACGAACTGGATTTAGGCAACTTATTGGCCGGTACACAATATCGGGGTGAATTCGAGAAAAGGCTGAAAGCCATTATGGAAGGAATACGGAAAGAAGGACACGCCATTGTATATATAGATGAAATACATAACCTGATAGGCGCCGGACGGACGGGAGACGGTTCGATGGATGCCTCTAATATGCTCAAGCCTTATTTGGAAGGAGGAGAGATCCGGTTTATCGGTTCCACTACTTACGAAGAATTCAACCGCTATTTTTCACGTAGCAGAGGATTGGTACGGCGTTTCCAACAGATTGACATACAGGAACCCGGAATCGAAGAAACTATCCACATAGTGGAAGGATTAAAAGAAAGGTACGAAACGTTCCATGGAGTAGTTTATGAAGAAGGAGTGATAGCATATGCCGTCACAGCTGCCGCACGGTATATCAGCGACCGTTTTTTGCCCGACAAGGCCATCGACCTGGTGGACGAAGCCGGGGCTTATCGTGAAATCCACCCCACAGATACAGAAACACAAACGGTGGACAAAGCATTGATAACCGATATACTGGCACGTATCTGTAAAGTGGATGTACTCGCCATGAAGGAAGAGGACAATGCCACATTAGAAACCTTGCATGAACGCATCAGTGCAAAGATATACGGTCAGGAAGAAGCTGTCTGCCAAGTGGTGGAAGCCGTACAAATGGCCAAAGCCGGGCTACTGGACGAAAACAAACCACTGGCCAGCCTTCTCTTCGTTGGCCCCACCGGAGTGGGAAAGACGGAAGTAGCCAAAGTATTGGCCTCCGAACTAGGTATTGCCCTGCAACGCTTTGACATGAGCGAATATACGGAAAAGCATACAGTGGCCAAACTCATCGGCTCACCTGCCGGATATATAGGTTATGAAGACGGCGGACTGCTGACAGATGCTATCCGCAAAACTCCCAACTGTGTGTTACTGCTTGACGAAATAGAAAAAGCGCATCCTGATATATTCAATATCCTGCTGCAAGTCATGGACTATGCCGTACTGACGGATAACAAAGGACGGAAAGCGGACTGCCGCCATGTTATACTTATCATGACCTCCAATGCCGGAGCACAATTCGCGCACCAAGCTTCTATAGGTTTCAGCGGACAAATTACTGCCGGAGAGGCAATGTTGAAACAGGTTAAGAAAACTTTCAAACCTGAATTCATCAACCGGTTGTCTGCAACAGTCGTCTTCCATGATATGGATTACGGAATGGCTTCTCTCATCCTGAACAAAAAACTCAACGAACTGAAAAACAAACTGTCTGCACGTCATGTAGGAATGGAACTCAGCCCGGAAGCCTATAAGCATCTGCTGAAACTAGGTTTCACCAAAGAATATGGTGCCAGGGAAATGGACAGGGTAATTACTTCGCAGCTGAAGCCACTGCTTATGCGTGAAATCCTATTCGGAACATTAAAAACAGGAGGTAAAGTAAGAGTGACAGCAGGAAACGGAGAATTGAGCTTGCAAGTACTCAAAGAGTAATACCTTTAAATGAATCGGCAACTTCTCCGCAGAGGCAGAGATACGGAGAAGTTACTACAGAAGATATTATATGAATCCAATAAATAAAAAACAATATGGTCTTTCAACTAACTCAAAAACTTGTTTTTCCCGACCCTCACTATGGCGAACCGGACGGACTATTGGCAGTGGGCGGCGACCTCTCCGTAGACCGTCTCCTCCTTGCCTATTCCCAATGGCATATTCCCTTGGTATGCTTTCCGTGAAAAACAGATACAATGGTGGTGTCCCCTGAAACGGTTTGTGATTTTCCCTAACGAGATTCACATTTCTCACTCCATGCGTACTTTTATGAACAAAGAACAATATGGAGTCAGTTTTAACCAGGCATTCCATGAAGTGATTCAAACCTGCGGCAATCTGCGGATGGAAGAAACGGGAGCATGGTTGGGCAAAGATATCATGAAAGCCTACATCCGCCTGCATGAGCAAGGTTTCGCGACCAGCGTGGAAGTATGGGAAGAATCTTGTCTGGTCGGCGGACTCTATGGAGTCACTTTGGGAAAGTGTTTTTTCGGCGAAAGCATGTTTTCTCTAGTCCCCAATGCATCGAAACTGGCGCTTATCTATCTGGCACAAACATTTCAGGAGTTGGGAGGAACCTTGATTGATTGTCAGTTTGAAACCCCACACTTAAAGTCAATGGGTGGAAGGTATATAGACTATGAGGAGTATATGAGGTATGTGCAGGAACCTCTTGAATCTCTGTAAAGTCTTTGTTTACCGATTTTGATTATCAAATCATCAGTCAAAAATAAAATATAGGATACAAAGCTGAGATTATCAAATATATTTGCTAGCTTTGTTTTCGACATTACAAACAGAGCTATTTACCCAACTCAAAAACAAACATGAAAAAGATATTCTACTGTTTTTTACTACTTACCTTCTTTGTCTTGTCTTGCTCCAAAGAAGAGGCCGATATGGATGGTAGCCAAAATAAAGAAACAGAAAATAAAGAGATCAAAATTATATTAGAAGCAGAAACAAGTTCTCAAAACATATTTGCTCCTATTGTATTCTACCAATCTTTTGATTTTGGTAAAGATGCACCTTGTCTAAGCGAAGTGTATGATTCCATAGTGTGGAAATCATCTCATTCCCCAAATAGCTTTAAAGTATTCAGTCATTCAAATTATGCCAGATATGTGGAAACAACATTTCAAATGGGCACATGTTTATTATTCACCCGGCACATACAAGACTTATCTGCTAGGTTACAAAAACAATGAAATAATCTATAGTAGTGATACAATATCCATTGATATCACAAATAAAAAAGATTTCCTTGCTTTCAATTGGAAAGACGTAACCGACTCCGATTTTACCACAGGCTATGCAAATAATCTGGACGGATATTATCTGAGTACGCAAACCCATATCCATCAAGGTGTCCCATCTGTTATGCTGTATGCCAAAATGAGAAATATGAAAAAGGGGGATCTATGAAAAGCAAACAAATACTGTATAACTACATAAATTCATTTTTCTCACTCCCTAATTATACCGCAACCTCAGACGAGTCTTTGAGAAAAGAATTCAGCACTATATTTTCATTTCAAGAGAAGAATGCCATTCCACTAAACATTTGGCTTACCCCCAAAGCTAAAATTGTACTCCTCAGAAAAGATTTCAAGGGACTAGAGAGCGAATACAAAATTTATGCCGAACCAGGAGATTTGATTTAACCTGCAAAACACAATTGTTTAACTAATGAAACATCAACTCTGTATATAGCTACATTCAACGAATAGCACTACCAATCCAAACTATTTGGCTATTTTGACGGATCTTAAATAAGATTTGTTACAGAGTTTTATACCCTTATTATTAATCCACACAGATTGTGCACCATCCCTAAACCGATAAGTGCATAAGCATGGTTATACATTAAGTTAAACAATGAATTATACATATAAACAAATATGGCTCATCAACCTTCCTGTAATGATGAGCGTTTTAATGGAGCAATTAATCAACATTACCGATGCCGTCTTTCTGGGCCATGTCGGTGAAGTGGAACTTGGCGCATCTGCCTTGGCAGGAATATATTATCTGGCAACTTATATGCTAGGCTTCGGTTTCAGCATAGGACTACAAGTCATGATTGCCCGCAGGAATGGAGAACAGAACTATGCAGAAACAGGACGTACCTTCTTTCAAGGACTATTTTTCCTTTCCGGACTAGCACTCTCTTTATGTTTGTTGATACAGGGCCTTTCCCCCTTCCTCTTGAAACAATTAATTACCTCACCGGAAATCTATCAGGCTGTAACGGACTATCTGGACTGGCGCAGTTTCGGACTTTTATTTTCATTTCCCTTTCTGGCACTCCGGGCTTTCTTTGTGGGAATAATAAAGACCAGGTCCTTATCTTGGGCCGCAATAGCAGCCGTACTTATCAACATCCCTTTCAATTACCTGTTAATATTTACCTTAAAATTTGGGATAGCAGGATCGGCAATAGCCTCAACGCTAGCAGAAATGGGATCGTTAATCATTCTCCTTATCCATATGTGGAGAAAGATTGATAACAAGTATGGACTGCAACCGATATTTGATGGAAAGCTATTGAAAAGACTGTTTTACCTGTCCGTATGGAGCATGCTGCATTCTTTTATCAGTATGGCGCCGTGGTTCCTGTTCTTCATCGCCATCGAACATTTAGGAAAGATGGAACTGGCCGTTTCCAACATAACCCGCAGCGTTTCCACCCTCTTTTTTTGTGATTGTCAGTTCTTTAGGAGCCACCAACGGTTCCTTGGTAAGCAATCTTTTAGGAGCCGGACAACAAAAAGGTGTTTTTCCTATCTGCCACAAAATCATCAAAATGGGATATGCCATCGGTTTTCCGCTGGTAGGAGTCGCATTGTTTTGTGATTATTGGATTATCGGATTTTACACCAACAACGAAACACTGGTGCAACACACTGTCCCCCCTTTCATCGTCATGCTGTTCAATTATATATTCGCAGTACCCGGATATGTCTACATCAGTGCCGTCACCGGAACCGGAAAGACAAAAATTGCCTTTATTTTCCAAGTGGTTACCATTATGGTATATCTTCTTTATCTTTACTGGCTGAGCCACTGTGTACATGCACCTTTAGCGGTATATATGACAACCGAATATCTGTTTGTCATCATGTTGGGAATACAATCTGTCATTTACTTGAAAAGGAAACATTACTAAGTTCCTTGTTACCCCCTTTCTCCCGATTCATTCCGGCAATAAATAGTTATTTATAACTATCTTCAGTTTGAAAGCTTTTCTCTACTTTTGCAAACCAACTATAAAAGACAGCGTATGAATATTTTCGACATTGCCAAACAGAATCAGGAAAAAGCCTGGCAAGTTATCAAAAACACGAACATCATCCAGATATGGGAAGATGCCGGTGCAAAAATTAATCTGGTAGGTTCACTCAGAACAGGGCTACTGATGAAACATAGGGACATTGATTTCCATATTTATTCATCAGCCTTAAACCTGACGGACAGCTTTCAGGCAATGGCCAGACTAGCAGAGAATCCGTCCATCAAAAGAATAGAATGCGCTAATCTGCTGCATACTGCCGAAGCCTGTATCGAATGGCATGCATGGTATCAAAATGAAGAAAATGAACTTTGGCAGATGGATATGATTCACATCCGGGAAGGTTCACGTTATGACGGTTATTTTGAAAAGGTAGCCCAACGCATTTCGGAAATTATGACCGATGAAATACGGGAAACTATTCTAAGATTAAAATATGAAACACCGGAAACCGAGAAAATCATCGGAGTGGAGTATTATCAGGCAGTCATCCGGGATGGGGTGCGGGATTATAGCGGATTTAAGGAATGGAGAAAGCAACATCCTGTTACAGGAGTAGTAGAATGGATGCCTTGACCCGATGAAATCGGGCATCAGCTTAACAGCCCCGACTCCTGTCCTAGGCGTATTGCCTCCAAAGAGTTTTGTACTCCTAGCTTACGCAACAGATTTTGCCGGTGAATATGGACGGTATGAATACTGATACATAATTTATCGGCAATTTCTTTGCTTAAGAATCCTCGTTGGATGAGGCGTAATATCTCCATTTCACGTCCGGTAAGACCGAAAGCCGGATTCATTATCACCACACCAGGTGAAAACATTTCTCCATTTCTCAGATTCAGCACAGTACATTCCACCTGTTCTGATTCTTTCTGACCGGGAGCCATACTCATATTCCCTATAATGAGCCATGCTTTTCCGTCATGGCTCTGTTCCAAAACTTGATGCCTGCTTGTTACACGCACATAGTTGCCACGAGCATTGAGTATACGGAAACTATACACATTACAATAGTCATTCCGATGTTCAAAAGGCTGGTTATAAATGAACTTCCCCAGCCTGACTTGCAAGTCTTCCAATTGGGAACGATCATGCGGATGAATACGTGACTCCAGATAATCACCCTGTTTTTCCAATGTTTCTATCTTGTGCCTGTCATACCCCAACCAATCGACAAAACCCGTAGAAGCATACGCATAACATCCTTTATATACATCCACCACGAAAGAACAGCCGCCATTGATTCTGGACAACTTCTGGAGCATGGATTTATCCCGTTCCCATACCGCATAATCCATGTTTTTGCAAGACAAATGTTGCTTTGCCCACAATTCCTCACGGGTGACATTTGTTACACTCATATTCTTACTCTTTATCAAAGTGGTACTTCAAGAAGATAGATCTTATCAGCCTACTCACTTACTTTTTTCAAAGTAAAACAGTCTATATCTGGAGCCCAGCAAAATGAGCTTCCCATACGTATCTTATTATTCCCTGCTTTCAAATGCACCGGAACAGTAATCGAAGCTATCTTTTGAGTCTCATCCGCCGACAGCGAATCAAGAAGAATCCTTTTTTCGTTATTCACACAGACTTCCAGCTTACGGTCTGCTTTAGGCACATAGCGGATAGTCATTTCATATTCACCGCCCTGCTCGCTGTACACCTCTTTCCATTCTGCAAAATTCTCTTTCCGCCCTCCCAGATAACTTACCTTCATGCCTCCGGATACTTCATGTAACGGAGCATATACGATGCTTTTCGGAGTCTTTCCCAAATCATTGAAACAAGGCAGATAAGCCCATTCCGCTTCATAAACAGTCGCTTCCAATCTCTTCTCGGACTCCATACGTAAAATCAGCACACTATGGGGAGGTAATTCTCGATTCAGAACACCCCCTTTTATCTCCGGTAAATCCTGGTGTTTCACCAGATCGCGTGCCTTAACCTTTCCTCCTAATTCCAAAATATTCATCGGAACTGTAAAGCTACAAATCGTATCCGAAGGATTGTATAAAGCAACCGCACGTACATTACCACGCTTTCGTTCTATATCCTTCACCAACACATACCCTTCATTTTCATGCTGAACAACGTATGCCTGCAATCCTAAAGGGTCTTGGTTCAAAGCTATCAGTTCTTTATTTTTCAACAGTTTTAATGACGTCTCCGGAATGGTTGTCAGATCACATCCTATCAACAAAGGTGAACTCATGATACACCACATTCCAAAATGTACCTCTTCCTCTTCAGGTTTTAGCCCTCGACCTATCTCCAACATATCCATATCATTATAATGACCTTCTCCCGCATAGGCAGACAGATAAAGATTTTTATCGATGATATATTTTACTGATCCCCACTCCGGGCGGATATCCGCACTGATTCGCCATGAACGAGCAAGGTTTCTAGCCCAAGTACCCGGGAAAGCCCATCGACAGATATTAATAGAAACATGTCCGCAACCCAGATTATCTATAGCCTGGCGTATTTCGGTATATCGTTTTTCTTCTTCCAGATTCAATTCCTGACCGGCTCCGCAATAATCAATCTTGATAAAATCAAATCTCCACTCTTTAAAATACAACGTGGCATCCTGAAATTCATGTCCGTACAAACCGGAACCTATGCCGTTCATATCTTTATCCCAGATGGAACCGCAAGTATTGCTTCCCGCATCCGAATAAATGCCGGCTTTCAATCCTAAAGAATGAATATGATCCGCCACTCCCTTCAATCCATTCGGGAAACGCTCGGAATGTGTTTGCATCACTCCTTTTTCATCCCGCCATCCAAAAAAACCGTCATCTACATTCACATAGGAATAGCCTACTTCTTTCAGTCCTTTTTGCACCATAGCATCTGCTTGCCTTATTATTAAGGTGTCATTGATATGAACCCGATAGGTATTCCATGAGCTCCACCCCATAATAGGAGATTCAAAAACAGTCGTATTTTGGGCGAATACGCCGGAACATAGACCGAAAGCTAAAGTCAAAAACAAATTTCTCATATTCATTAATTCTCATTTTTTACTTAAAGAAATCATCAAGAAGGTATATCTTATGATCCTAATGGTTAACAGGAAAATAAAATCAGTTTTATCATGTAGGGAGCAAAGATAACGAAAAACTCTTACCTCCCTATATACTTTCACAAAAAATATTCGGCTGGTAGGATGTTAGCATTATAATCCGAGAATAGAATTTGACCCATAAAAATAGGG
>VOFK01001241.1_pt1 | contig 121897 bp, 119 predicted proteins | sample 5384121 | NCBI WGS metagenome assembly VOFK01 (sample SAMN12384730, study PRJNA508395) | human gut metagenome | isolation source: healthy gut J | host: Homo sapiens
AACATTATGCATCACGATATTACGAATTCCCTGCTTGCTCAGTTCTTCTGCAATAGCTTTCTGCCACCTCCTCTGTATTACCATACATCGAGCCATAAGCTATTACAACCCCCTTCTTCGGCCTCATAACGACTCAAACGGTCATAAATACGTACCACACGAGGAATTTCCTCTGTCCATACCGGACCATGAGTAGAACAAACAGTCGTTATTTTCAAGTTTTGCAATTTCTGTAAGGCCTTCTGTACCGGCGCACCATATTTGCCTACAATATTAGAATAATAGCGCACCATTTCATTCCAATAAATATCTGTATTAATATTTGTATCAACTACACCACCATTCAATGCACCAAAACAACCGAAAGCGTCACCGGAAAACAAAATACCTTCCGTTTCATCAAAAGTAACCATCGTTTCGGGCCAGTGAACCATCGGAATCAATGAAAAGCGCAGTCTATGATGTCCCAAAGCTAGAAAATCTCCTTCACCCACTACATGTAACGCTCACCGCCTACACCATAATACCCTTCAATCATTTCGAAAGTCTTCTTGTTACCGACAATCACAATGTTAGGATAATATTGCTTGATCAAACTGATAGAACCGGAATGGTCTGGTTCCATATGATTTATAATCAAATAATTGATAGGTTTATCACCGATAATGCTACGAATTTTCTTCAAATAAACCTCAAAAAAATAGCATACGTCTACTGTATCCACCAAAGCGACCATCTCGTCGTCAATCAAATAAGAGTTATAAGACACACCGTAAGGTAACGGCCACAAGTTCTCAAACAAAGCCTTGTTACGGTCATTCACTCCCACATAATGTACTTTTCCTTTGATTTCCATATCTGTTTTCTTCTTTTAATATTTATAGTATTTGCCTTGCCAGGCATCTTTTTCTCTCATCCGTTTTTTCACCTTATCCGTAAATTCATAATTTTTCAATCCCCAATCAGGAGCTATCAACAATTCTTTAGGTGATTGGGAAACAAAACGCTCCAGTACGATGTCCGGACGAAGATGTTCTATATAATCAATAACCAAATCAACATATTCATCAGCTGTATAAAGATGGAAAGCTTCAGGCTCTTTCACATATTCACTCGCCATGCGCGTACCTTTAATAAGTTGTAACTGATGCAGCTTTAAAGTAGTCAGAGGTAATTGTGAAAGTACTCCTGCCTGTCTGATTAACATTTCTCTTTCTTCTCCGGGCAAACCAAGAATTATATGCCCTCCTACTAAAATCCCTCTCTCTGCAGTCTTCCGAACAGCCTCCGCAGAAACGGCGAAAGTATGTCCCCGGTTTATCCGGCGCAACGTTTCATCATCCGTACTTTCAATGCCATACTCCACTAATACAAAAGTGCGTTTACCAAGATCTTCCAAATAATCCAGTAATGATATCGGCATACAGTCCGGACGAGTTCCTATCACCAGTCCTACCACATCCTCTACCATCAGCGCCTCTTCGTATTTTCTTTTCAACTCTTCCAGTTCCCCATACGTATTGGTATAAGCCTGAAAATAGGCCAGATATTTCATTTCCGGATATTTGCGTACAAAGAACCGCTTTCCTTCTTCCAACTGCTGAGCAACAGACTTTCCCGTATGGCAATAGGCCGGATTAAATGTTTGATTATTACAATAAGTGCAACCTCCGTATCCTACCAAGCCGTCACGGTTAGGACAAGTAAATCCGGCATTAATAGAAATCTTCTGCACTTTACAAGGAAAGTGCATAGCTAAAAAGCCGGATAAGTCGTTATAAAGCATCTCTCTGTTCATGAACTTATTTTGCGGGACAAAGATACGTATTTTCAAACAAAAGTTTTACCTTTGTCTTTGATTATCATTTAAAGAATTTATCTATTATGAGAAAATTAAGTATATTTATTATTTTATTCTTCTGCTTGCTGACAGTCGGAGCTCAACAAGTAAGCTTGCAAGACGTAGCAAACAGAACGTATCATGCCGAAGGAATCAGAGGTATCAAACCGATGTTGGATGGAGAACATTATACCCAAATGAGTGCCGATGGCAAAAAAATCATACAGTATTCTTTCAAGACCGGCAAAGAAACAGGTACCATCTTCGATGTAAATACGGCCCGTGACTGTAGCATCAAGTCATTTGATGACTATATCATGTCACCCGATGAAAAACTGATTCTAATACAGACTGAAACCAAACCTATTTATCGTCGTTCGTTTACCGCCAATTACTATATTTTCAACGTAAAAAACAATAAAATGGAACCGCTCTCAGAAAACGGTCCACAACAGGTTCCTTTATTCTCGCCGGATGGCAATCAGATAGCTTTTGTACGTGATAATAATATCTATCTGGTAAAATTATTGTTTGGCAACAGTGAATCACAAGTAACCAAAGACGGCAAATTCAACGAAGTGCTAAATGGTATTCCCGACTGGGTATATGAAGAGGAATTCGGCTTCAACCGTGCTTTCGACTTCAGTGCAGACAGCCAGATGCTTGCCTATATCCGTTTTGATGAGAGTCAAGTACCTATGTATTCTTTTCCATTATACAAAGCTATGGTTCCCGCATTAGAGAAATTCAGCACTTATCCGGGAGAATATGAATACAAATACCCTATGCCAGGAATTGACAATTCCAAAGTAACCGTTCATACTTTTGATATAAAAAGTAAAGGTAACCCGCAAGATGGACTTGCCTCTAGATGCAGACAGTTATATCCCTCGCATCAAGTTTACGGATGATGAGAATGCGTTGGCAATCATGACTTTGAACCGTCATCAAAACCGTTTCGACCTCTACTTTGCCAATCCACGAAGTACATTGTGTAAACTGATGGTACGTGATGAAGCTCCCCAATACATTAAAGAAGAAGCCTACTCCAACATCGTTTTCTATCCAAAAAACTTTGTGGTGATGAGTGAAAAAGACGGTTATAACCATCTCTATCTTTACACTAGCGGAGGAAACCTGGTTAAGCAAATCACAAAAGGGAACTTCGAAGTGAAAGATTTCCTGGGATGGGATGAAGCTACCAACACATTCTATTTTGAAAGCAATGAAGGTAGTCCGCTACGCACCGCTATCTACAAAGTGGACGGCAAAGGTAAAAAGACCAAACTATCCAAACAGGAAGGAACTCATAAAGCTATTTTCAGTAACAATATGAAGTATTACATCAATACTTACTCTAATATCAACACCCCTCCTGTCATTACCCTTAATGACAATAATGGTAAAGAATTGGCAACCTTAGTAGATAATAACACATTGAAACACCAAGTTTCACGTCTGAATATGCCAAGTAAAGAACTATTTAGTTTCAAGACCAATGACGGTGTGGAATTGAATGGTTGGATAATGAAACCCGCAAATTTCAATCCGAACAAAAAATATCCTGTTATCATGCACCAATATAGTGGACCGGGTTCACAAGAAGTTGCAGACAAATGGGGAATTGGAGCCCGTAGAGATGGCGGCATGTTCGAAGCTTATATGGCCGGTCAAGGCTTCATCATGGCTTGTGTAGACGGACGCGGAACCGGTGGCCGAGGGTCTGATTTTGAAAAATGCACCTACTTGAGTTTAGGAGTAAAAGAATCGAAAGATCAAGTAGAAGCCGCCAAATACTTAAGTACACTACCCTATGTAGATGGTAACCGTATCGGTATATGGGGATGGAGCTATGGAGGTTACAATACATTAATGTCCATGAGTGAAGGAACACCGATATTCAAAGCTGGAGTAGCTGTTGCAGCTCCTACAGACTGGCGTTTCTACGATTCGGTATATACAGAGCGCTTCATGCGTACCCCCAAAGAAAACATGGAAGGTTACAATGCTGCATCTGCTATTAACCGTGCCAACAAACTGAACGGTGAATTGTTGCTGATCCACGGCACAGCAGATGATAATGTACACTTACGTAACAACGCAGAATACAGTGAAGCATTGGTACAGGCCGACAAGCAATTTGACATGCAAATCTATACCAACCGCAACCATGGAATCAGTGGAGGCAACACAACTAAACATTTACTGACTCGCGTAGCCAATTTCTTTATTGATAATTTAAAATAAAAAACCATTCACCACAGATTATACAATTTTACATAAAAACCGAATGAAAACAATTTGCATTGGTATAATCTGTGGTGAATTATAAATCTAATATCATCATGAATCACGTTAAAAAACCAGACTGGCTTAAGATAAACATAGGGGCAAATGCTCGATATACCGAAACCAAACATATTGTAGATTCCCACAAACTACATACCATTTGCAGTAGCGGACGATGTCCCAATATGGGAGAATGCTGGGGAAAAGGTACTGCCACTTTTATGATAGGTGGCGAAATTTGTACCCGTTCCTGCAAATTTTGCAACACACAGACCGGACGGCCTCTTCCGTTAGACCCTGAAGAACCCACCCATGTAGCAGAGTCCATTCAACTCATGAAATTATCTCATGCCGTTATTACCTCTGTAGACCGTGATGATCTAGATGATTTGGGTGCTGCCCATTGGGCTAAAACGATTTCAGAAATCAAGCGCTTGAATCCGGAAACCACAACCGAAGTTTTAATCCCTGATTTTCAAGGAAAGAGCGAACTGATTCAGCTAGTCATTGACGCCAAACCAGACATCATCTCACACAATATGGAAACCGTACGCCGCATCAGTCCCCTGGTACGAAGCGCAGCCAACTATGCAACCAGTTTAAAGGTCATCAAACAAATAGCCAATAATGGTATTACAGCTAAATCCGGTATTATGGTAGGTTTGGGAGAACGCCCGGAAGAAGTAGAAGAAGTCATGGACGATTTATTGGCACAAGGCTGCAAGATACTTACTATTGGCCAATATCTACAACCTACCCACCGCCATTATCCGGTAGCGGAATATATTACTCCCGATCAATTTAAACAGTATAGAACAATTGGATTAAAGAAAGGATTCCGAGAAGTGGAAAGCGCACCTTTGGTACGTTCCTCCTATCATGCAGAAAAACATATAAAATTTAAAGGGTAACGAGTAAACCAACTTTATATCTTTTTTGTTATAAAGATATAAATAGAGATAGAGAGAATGAAATCGTTACTGGAATACAAGAATTTAATCATGTCCACAGGGTTAATACCAGCCATTGTATGCATGATTTTCTGCATTTTCTTTCAAGATGCAGTTGTTTTGTATGTCTGTAGTTTGGCTAGCATTATTTATATCCTATACAGACTTGTCAAACCTCCTGTTTATCAGCCAAATCTAGTATTACTACATGGAACTTTGGCATTAATCATTGCATCCATCATAAAAGGCATAAGCGGAGATATGCTTATTCCGGACCGAACAGTTCCCATTACGCTAGAAATACTGATACTCTGTTTTTCACTACTCTATCTCATGGTCCCCAATATACAAAACTATTCTCCTACTTTCATTATAAGATATCTATTCTGAACTGTTGGGCCACACAGGTTATAGCTGTTTTATCCGGCATTCACCTGTTTGCTTCCTGCATAATTTATTTATTTTTCAGTCCACTATCTTATAATACCCTTTACGCTATGACCCACATCATCCCTCCTTTGATATATGTCATTTGCATTATTGTCAATCATGCTTGTGAAAACAATCAGTTTAACCTATAAAAAAATGCCTTTTTTTACGTATCGCCCCTATTTGCAATGGAAAGATCTATGTTGCTCCCCGCAGTTATCAAGGTGAAGAACCCGGCAAGTTGGACATACCTATGGAAGACTACATTTATGCCTGCAAGACAGATACTGATAAATATGCCAAAGAAGTAGAAAATAAATATAGCAACCATATTACCGGACAACCGGAACCACGCTTCAGTTTGAAACATTTGGTAAAAGAAACCAATGGAGTTAAAAAAACCATCATGCTATATATTCTTCCTTTAAACGATGAAGAACAGATACATTTTACCGGAGGAAAATTTGTAACTCCCGAAGAAATAGAAATGAATTCTGCCCAATATAGTTCTTTTCTAAAAGAAGAAATAGATCATCTGAACATAGTGACACAGATGTGGGAGGAATTTAAATGAATATCTGTTATCGCATTACTTATAAATCAAGAAAATACAGGGAATCTTCGATAAATCCGGCAATTTCCCCTGCCACTCCTTTATTGTCTTAGTCTTTATATATTCTCCTTCACACGTAATATTGGCAGCAATACAAAGTTTGGTTTGCGGACGGCAATTCTTAAGAATATCTTCCGCCATCTTATTATTACGATAAGGAGTTTCAATAAAAAGCTGCGTCTGATCTTCTGCATAAACACGCTGCTCCAATACCTTAATACGTTTCGCACGCTCACCAGGCTCAATAGGCAAATAACCATGAAAAGCAAAACTCTGTCCATTAAAACCCGATCCCATAACAGACATAATAATAGAGGAAGGTCCTACCAAAGGCACCACTTTAAGATTCTTACGCTGAGCAATAGCAACCACGTCCGCTCCAGGATCAGCAACAGCCGGACAACCGGCTTCAGAAATAACTCCCATGGACTGTCCGGCCAACAAAGGTTTCAGATAACCGGAAATATCTTCAGGAGAAGTATGTTTGTTCAATGGATAAAAAGTCAATGCATCTATGTCAATCCCGCGATCTACCTTTTTCAAAAAGCGACGTGCCGAGCGTACATCTTCTACAATAAAATGTTTGATGCCGAGAATGACCTCTTTATTATACACAGGCAACACATTTTCCACAGGAGTTTCGCCTAATGTGACAGGCAATAGATACAAAGCAACTTCCATCATACTACTAATCAATCAAAATATCAAGGTTTGAAATCTGTTTCAGCCAACATCTGATGATAATCCGTCTTAGCCAACAAATCCTTTATTGTCATATCAGGATGCTTTTTCATATATTCATCAATCAGCAAAATCCCCATCCATACTCCAATACTTGCAGGAGTTTTCTCACCCATAATAGAAATAAAGGGATCCTTGCGTATATAAGTACGTACAACAAGGGGATCGGTAGCATATAAATGACCATTTTCAACCATTGTCTTCCACAGACTTGTTTTATTCTTCCTGCACCACTCAGCCTCATCCTCACTATATCCCATCTCTTTCTCAAAAGATTCATACCCTAAAATATGAGCCACTATCCAATTTATCTTTCCACGATGCATAATCATATCTAATAAAGTACGACCAGGCTGCCATGGCAAAGGATACTGACTCAGCAAATAAAAGGTAAAACAATCCGGAACAATACGATCAGGCTCCATACTGCGACATTGATAGTCATAATAGAAGCGTTTATATAAAGGATAATCTGCTCCCATATACTTATCAATACTAAAACCCAAAATACTATCCCCAACTACAACAGACTGATTCAGAGCAGCTATTTGAGCATAAAAATGAGGAACGAACAATGTAGGAACCTCTTTTTTCAAACGTTTAAAACCTTTGGTCAGTTTTTCCTCAACCCAACCAAGATCCTTAAATTTCTCTTCGGCATCGTGCATCAAAGTCAATAAAGTAGAATCCGAATAATATTCCAACATCCGGTCGTTAATCTTCATGTCATCCACCTCAGCTATCGCCAATACATCTTCTATCAACAGCTTGGTAACCTGAGGATAGTCCGTATTCATTTTTTGCAGTGCCGAGAAACTATTCATCGTGACATACTCATACTGCAAACGATCATAACGGGCAACTCTTACATCCACATCAGCAGTATTGCCACTCTTCCCATCCCACTGACAGGAGGAAAGAGCAACAAGACATACTACTAATATGAATATAATTTTGCGCATCATCTATTTCTTATCCGTAAATGATGTTTCCGTTTTCGTCTTTATATTCATCCAGACCTTTTTCATAAGTTGCCATAGCACGCAAACTCATACCTACACTGGAGAAACCTCCATCATGATATAAATTCTGCATAGTCACTTTACGAGTCAGGTCAGAGAACATTACAATGCAGTAATCTGCACATTCGTCTGCCGAAGCATTGCCTAATGGTGACATACGGTTAGCAAAGTCAAACAGCTTATCCATACCTTTCACACCTGAACCGGCAGTAGTCATGGTCGGTGACTGAGATATGGTATTCACACGCACATGATGTTCACGACCATAAATGTAACCAAAACTGCGTGCGATAGATTCAAGCAATGCTTTTGCATCCGCCATATCATTATATCCATAGAATGTACGTTGTGCAGCAACATAACTCAAAGCCAAAATTGAACCATACTCCGCAATAGCATCCAGCTTTTTAGCAGCTTGAATCATTTTGTGGAACGAAACGGCAGATATATCCAGAGTCTTGCTCAACATATCATAATCGAGGTCATCATAAGTACGTTTCTTACGAACGTTAGGAGACATACCGATAGAATGCAGAACGAAATCTATTTTTCCACCTAATATTTCCATCGAACGTTTGAAAACATTCTCCAAATCTTCTACGCTGGTTGCATCTGCCGGAATTACCTCACAATTCAGTTTCTCAGCTAAAGCAGAAACTTCTCCCATACGGACAGCTACCGGAGTATTGGACAATGTAATGGACGCACCTTCTTCTACAGCCTTTTCAGCAACTTTCCATGCGATAGACTGTTCGTTCAATGCACCAAAAATAATACCTCTTTTTCCTTTCAACAAATTGTAACTCATACCTTCTTTATTGTTAAATTAGTTTGCAAAGATACAAACAAATAAATTAATCATAGCTTTTTTTTGCACACAAATGAAGAAATAATGCAATTATAAAACTAATTTTTACCATTTAAGGTTTCAGCTAAATGAGAATTTAACAAAAAATCCACTTATTCTATCAAATAGTGCACATAAAGGACAATTCTTTCAGCTATATTTGCCATTGAATTAAGAGGTTTTTTCATAATATTTATTTAAGGTTAGAATTAGGTTAACATGAAACATTATTGCTGCTCCCGTAAATAGCCCGTGAGGGTCTTTTACGGGAGAGTGATAAGACTTCTTAAAGCAACAATCAACTAGATAATTATTAATCTTAAACATATATAATACCAATGACTACTTTAATAAAGAAGATTCTATTACTTCCTGCCACATGTTTAATTCCTTTTTTGACCGGATGTAATAATTGTCCGTCTACGACTATTGTAGAAGATATTATAGATCCCGCCATCTATACAAGCCTCCCTTTCAAGATGGATAAAGTTGAACAACCTACTTTCCCAGACTATTCGGTAAACATCATAGATTTCGGTGCCAAGCCAGACGGTATTACTTTAAACACAAAGGCTATTAATGATGCAATCCAACAGGTTAATGCCAAAGGAGGTGGCAAAGTCATTATTCCTGAAGGCTTGTGGCTAACCGGTCCCATCGAACTATTGAGCAATGTGAATCTATATACAGAAAAGAATGCGTTAGTATTATTCAGTGCAGACCATTCACTATATCCCATTATAAACACTTCTTTTGAAGGTTTGGAAACCCGTCGTTGCCAGTCTCCTATTTCAGCACGTAATGCTGAAAATATAGCGATTACAGGCCACGGAGTATTTGATGGTAATGGAGACACATGGCGTCCGACCAAGAAAGATAAACTGACTGAAGGCCAATGGAAAAAATTGGTCGCCTCCGGTGGTGTGGTAGATGCCGACGGAAGAATCTGGTATCCTAGTGAAGGTGCATTGAAAGGTGCTATCCTGTCAAAAGACAACTTCAACGTACCTCGTGGAGAACTTACCGATTCTGACTGGGACTACATGCGCGACTGGTTACGTCCTGTATTGCTAAGTTTCATCAAATGTAATAAGGTATTGCTGGAAGGAGCGACATTCAAAAATTCACCCAGTTGGTGCTTACATCCGCTATCATGTGAAAATATTACAATTAATAAAGTTACAGTTTCTAATCCTTGGTACTCACAAAACGGAGATGCTCTTGATTTGGAATCATGTAATAAAGCATTGATTATCAACAACTCATTTGATGCAGGAGATGATGGTATCTGTATAAAGTCAGGAAAGGACGAACAAGGGCGCAAACGCGGTGAACCTTGTCAAAATGTTATCGTTATGAACAACACCGTATTACATGGACATGGAGGTTTTGTTGTAGGTAGTGAGATGTCAGGAGGTGTAAACAACATATATGTAGACAATTGTACTTTCATGGGTACAGATGTTGGCTTACGCTTTAAAAGTAATCGTGGGCGTGGCGGATTGGTAGAGAATATCTACATCAGCAATATCAACATGATTAATATTCCGAACGAAGCATTAATATTCAATTTATACTATGGTGGAAAAGGTCGTGGTGAAGATCCTAATCAGGATGAAAAGAAAGCAGAAACTACCATCCCTCCTGTAACAGAAGAAACTCCGATATTCCGTAATATCTTTATCAAAGATGTAACCTGTAACGGAGCAGGCAGGGCTGTGTTCTTCAATGGCTTGCCTGAGATGAGAATCAAGAATATCAATATGGAGAATATCATCGTATCTAATGCTAAAGAAGGTGTAGTATTAAGCGAAGCCGACGAAGTTAATATGAAAAATATCAAAATAGAGTTATTAAAAAGTGGAAAGAACTTGAAGATGCAAAATGTTTCCAATGTAACGATAGACGGAAAGAATCATGCTGAAATCGGGGCACAAGGAGAAGAACTCAACTTCTAATTCTTACACCCATTAGTGCATTTCTCCACTTAATTTATAAATAGTAAAGCACGGATTGCACGGATAAACACGGTTTTCATACTAACACTGTGTAATCCGTATGATCCGTGCTTAAAATAATAAACTATACATCATTATGAAAAAGCACTCAATTATTGTCCTCACATTATTAGCAGGATGCTTTACCAACTCTTTTGCACAAAAAGGCGAAAAGACACTGACCGTAGAAGTCAGCAATGAATGGAATCAAAATAAGACCGACGAACCGATAGTGATAGATTTAAATAACCTGAAAGCAGGTTTCAACATCAAATCCGCCACTGTATGGGAAGGTAATAAAGAAATTCCGTCCCAACCGGACGATCTGAACGGTGACGCACGTGCTGACGAACTGGCTTTCCTCATCGATATGCCAGCCAAAAGCAACAAAAGTTTCCGTATAATTCTCTCTTCAGAAAAAAGTGAAAAAAACTATCCGGCACGTACTTATGCCCAAATGAAAGCTTACGGACATAACAACAAATTCGCCAATATTACGGGATTTTCAGCGGCAGGAACCGAGAATGTATATAGTTTTGTTTACCATCACGGACCGGCTATAGAGAGTGAATTAGTTGCCTATCGTATCTATTTCAACGAAAAACAGACGGTAGATCCATATAGCAAAGTAAATAAAAGACTGGAAATAAAAGAGACTTGTTTCTACCCTACCAAAGCGCAACGTGCCAACGGCTACGGAGATGATGCGCTACGTGTTTACAATAGTGGTGGTGTAGGTGCATTAAAAGGTTGGAATGGTACTGAGGCGACCCACATAAAACCAGTAGTAAACCGCACGGAACGTGTACTAGCCTCCGGTCCTGTACGTGCCATCGTCGAAGCAGAAGTCATCGGTTGGGAATATCAAGGAAACGATTTGAACATGATCAATCGATATACCATCTATGGCGGTCATCGGGACATGAAGGTAGATGTCCTGTTTGACCGTCCGCTTAAACAGGAAGTCTTTGCAGCAGGTGTACAGATTCTGAAAGAAGGAGGTCACATGAGCGACCATAAAGGACTGACTGGAAGCTGGGGAACCGACTGGCCTGTCACAGACACCATAGGTTATGTGAAGGAAACAACAGGTATGGGAACTTTCATTCCTAAATATATCGGTAAAGAAGTACAAGACGGATCAAACTACTTATATACCTTACAAGCACCGGGGCAACAGCATTTCCACTATTACGTTACTTTCACCTCAAAAAAAAAAAAGAAAGTTTCGGATTTAAAGATATGAAAGACTGGTTCAATTATCTTCCCCAATGGAGAAAAAGAATTGGAACATCCTTGCAAAATTACGATTAAATAAAAAATCTAAAACCATGAAACGACTAATCACTCTCTGTCTGCTAGGAGGCTGTTTTTTATCTGCTCCCGCACAGAATTATGTATCCCAAGCCTGGGTGGCCGACCAAGGCAATGGGACCTACAAAAATCCAGTCCTGTATGCGGATTACTCCGATCCGGACGTTTGCCGTGTAGGAGACGATTATTATTTGACCTCATCCAGTTTCAACTGTCTGCCCGGTTTACAAATATTACACTCCAAAGACCTTGTCAACTGGACTATCATAGGTGCGGCTGTACCCTACGCACTGCCCCCTGTTACCGATGTCCGTCCTGAACATGGCAACCGTGTATGGGCACCCAGTATCCGCCACCATAACGGTGAATTCTATATATTCTGGGGTGACCCGGACCAAGGAGCATTCATGGTGAAAGCCAAAGATCCGAAAGGTCCCTGGAGCGAGCCAGTTTTGGTGAAAGCCGGAAAGGGCATCATCGACACGACTCCATTATGGGATGATGACGGTCGTGTATATCTGGTTCACGCTTATGCAGGAAGCCGGGCCGGACTGAAAAGTGTAATTACAATTTGTGAGCTAAGTGCTGATGCAAGTAAAGCTATCACACAATCCCGTATCATTTTCGATGGTCATGAAGCACATCAGACTTGTGAAGGGCCCAAATTCTATAAACGTAATGGATACTATTACATCTTCCATCCGGCAGGCGGCGTTCCTACAGGATGGCAAGTCGTACTTCGCTCAAAAAACGTATACGGTCCATACGAATGGAAAACAGTATTAGCGCAAGGCAACTCTCCCGTCAACGGACCTCATCAGGGAGGCTGGGTGGACACCCCTACGGGAGAAGACTGGTTCATGCACTTCCAGGACGTAGGTGCTTACGGACGCCTGGTTCACCTGCAACCTATGAAATGGGTTGATGATTGGCCCGTCATAGGTATTGATAAAGACGGCGATGGTTGTGGCGAACCTGTTCTGACTTATAAAAAGCCTAATGTAGGTAAGAACTATCCTATTTGTACCCCGCAGGAAAGTGACGAGTTTGATGGTTATACATTGTCTCCTCAATGGCAATGGCAGGCTAACATCAATGAAAAATGGGCTTATTTCAACGGAGGAGAAGGATTTGTACGTCTATACTCCTACCCAGTTCCCGAAGATTATAAAAGTTTATGGGATGTTTCTAATCTGATGCTACAAAAAACTCCGGCTCCCAATTTCACTGCCACCACCAAGCTTACTTTCAAGCCGACAGAAAAATATAAAGGTGAACGTACGGGACTGGTTGTAATGGGAATGGATTATGCCGGATTAGTTGTTGAAAACACAGACAACGGACTCGTCCTGTCACAAGTGGAATGCCTGAAAGCCGATCGAGGGGGTACTGAAAAAGTAAATGCTTCCGTTCCCTTAAAAGACGGCACAATCTATCTTCGCGCTAAATTTTCCGCAAAAGGAGACAAGATTAAAGCCAGTGAAGGCGGTCACGACCTGTTAGTGAAATGTAACCTCAGTTACAGTACGGACGGCAAGAAATTCCAGCCATTAGGAGAAACTTTCCAAGTAAAAGAAGGTAAATGGATAGGAGCCAAGGTAGGTATCTTCTGTACGCGCCCCGCTATTGTAACCAATGACGGAGGATGGACGGACGCTGACTGGTTCAGAATTGAAAAATAAGAAAATATTCATAATACATTGTACTTTTTGCATTTTTAATCCATGAAAGTCGTATATCGTGTCGGTTAAATTCCTAATTTTGTGCCGCAAAAGGCATCCATGAACAATAATGCAAGAAAATACAATAGATATAATGAAGTAGACGAAAGGATACTAGCTCTCTTTGCAGAAAACAAAGAAGCCTTTCGTCTGCTTTATGATACTTATTACCTTCCCTTATGCCTTTACTCTGTACAGTTCACAGGCTCTACGGAAACTTCAGAAGATATCGTGCAGAATCTATTTGTCAGTTTCTGGGACAAGAACTCGCATACTGCCATTTCCTCCAACCTACATGCTTGGTTGTTCAATGCCGTCCGTTTTTCCTCACTGACCAAAGTACAACGGGAACGTTACTTTTCTTTAGACGAAATGGAAGAAGAATCTTATTCTCCTATCGATGACTTATGATGAAGAAGAGCTATTGCAAAAAAGGAATCAATTACTGGCCGAATTAAAAAAATTGCCGGAACAAGAGTATAATGTTTTAGTCAAAATTATTCTGGAAGACAAAAAATACAAAGAAGTAGCTGAAGAGCTCCATATTTCCATAAATACAGTAAAAACTCATTTATCACGCGCATTAAAAATGTTGCGTCGTTTCAATATGATAGAAATCCTAATCTTATTTAATTTATAATTTTCTTCAGATTTTTGTCACCCGTTTTGCGTATTTGTGATACTTAGTGTTAAACAGTACAACAATTATGCAAAAGAGTAAACCGGAAATTCTAATTCAAAAATACCTGTCCCATCAACTCAATGAACAGGAATTTGAAGAATTAAAGCAATGGATTGAAAAGGACGCATCGCATAGAGAAATTTTTGTGAAGTTACTTTCACTCCATCATGTAAACAACCAACTTAACTTATTACATCAGTTTGATAAAGAAGGCTCATGGAAGTCACTTCAAAATCGTTGTAACCAATCCGGTAGTATTTATCGCCGTATCGTAGTCTATTCCTCAGCCGCTGCAATAGCAATACTGATAGGGATTACCTCCATTTTATATTTCAATGACCGGAACCTAGCACCTGTTATTGCCCAAAGCGAACAATCACAACAATCACCTCTTTCCCAAAATCCAGAAACTCCTAAAGCCACCTGGGTACAAGCAAACCAGTCTGTAGTTCCACTTTATAACAGCCAACGGGAAATCAATGGAAGTCGTATCAACAATGGAGAGATCACATTCCCACAAGAAAGTAATTATCCTCATAAGCCAGAACCAGATGCTGAATTATTACAGAATAAAATCATAGTACCCAAAGGTTCGGAATACGCAATAGTACTGGCTGACGGCACAAAAGTAAAAATGAATGCGGACTCCCATATCAACTTTCCGGTTCAATTCGGAGATACCCGGGAAGTTACTTTGGAAGGAGAGGCCATGTTTGAGGTTACACACGATGAAGCCCGCCCTTTCATAATAAAAGCACACGACCATGCTATTTATGTATTAGGAACAACTTTCAATATCTCGGCTTATCCCGATGAAGAATTATCTGTGACTCTGATTGAAGGTAAACTAAAGTAACTGCTCCTTCAGGTGAATACTACCTACTGCCAGGTGAACATTACTCTTCTGCACAATCAAAAGTTAACAAAGTAGATACAGAATTCTATACTTCATGGACAGATGGTGCTATGGAATTTGACGCAATGCCATTCCCTTTGCTGACAGCCCGACTGTCACGATGCTATAATGTAGATATTCAAATAGCATCCAAGGAATTGGAAACCATGAAGTTTACCGGAATCATTTTCCGTAACAAGCCTTTGGATTTTGCATTAGATATTATTCATCGCGTATCCGATGTCAAGTTTGAGAGAAAAGGAGAAACTATATTTGTAAAAAAACAATAATCAAACCCTGTATAACAGGAATATTCTAAATTAAATGAGTTATTTGAGTTTTATGAAAAAGACGAACTTTGGAATCGTTTAGTAGCTAAACCTCCAAAAATGAGGCTATTAGTAATGTTAATGTGCATATTCTGCACATTCAACGCAATGTTTGCAAACGTACTAGCCGACAAGACTGTCACTATCAAAAGTGAAAACATCAGTGTGAAAGAGGCTCTTAACATGGTTAAAAAGCAAACCGGCATTCATATCATGTACGAAGATGCAACATTGAACAATGTACCTTTGAAACTTACATTAAACAAAGAACCTCTGGAACAAGCACTTTCCGTGATTTGTAGCCAGGCAGGTATGCGCTATGAATTAGTAGAGAACAATTATGTGTTAATATTACCGATTGACAGAAATGCCAAGCGCAGAACAATTACCGGAGTTATCAAAGATGATATGGGCGAACCGGTCATTGGAGCCTCTATTGTTATCCAAGGCACCACGTTCGGTACAGTAGCCAATATGGATGGGCAATTCATGCTGTCTTATCCTGAAAACACTAAAAACGACGAACTGATGATCAGCTTTATCGGTATGCAGACAGTTAAGGAAAAAATTGGCAACAGACACGTTTTCAATGTAAAAATGGAAAGTGAAGTAACTAATCTGGACGAAGTAGTCGTAGTAGGTTATGGTACTTCCTCTATTAAGGACTTGACCGGTTCTGTTGCTTCAGTAGGTTTAAAACAATTGAGCCAATTGAATACTCCTAATGTAACTTCTATGCTTCAAAACCTGGCTGCAGGTGTACAGGTGTCACAGAATACCGGTGTTCCGGGTGAGACAGTCCGTGTACGTGTGCGTGGTGCTACGTCATTAACCGGTTCTAATGAACCCTTGTATGTTATCGATGGAGTTCCTGTAGAAGATCCCAGCATGCTGGATGCCATTTCTCCAATGATATCCAGTCTATGGACGTACTGAAAGACGCTTCTGCGGCTGCTATCTATGGTTCTCGCGCCGCAAATGGTGTAGTTATCGTTACCACTAAGAAAGGGGTGGAGGGTTCCAAACCTACCGTCAACTTCAACTATAATGTAACCACTGATGTTCAAATTAAGAACTTCCGTATCCTGTATGGTGATGAATGGCGCGAAACGGTACGCCGCTTTGCTAAAGAAACCTTGGTGTATGATCCGTCCAACCAATATGCACTAGAAATTCTTGAGCCTAATTCCACCGCATTAGGCAGTGCCAACACCAATTGGTTTGACGAAGTGAAACAAACAGCTATCCGCCACAATGCCGACTTGACAGTAAGTGGAGGTAGCAAAGTATCCAAATATCTTATTTCATTATCCATATTCGATCAGCAAGGTATGGTTAAAGGAGGTGACTTAAGCCGATATAATGCACGCGTGTCTACAGAAATGAATGTATTGCCTATCCTCCGTTTTGGTATCAATGCTAATATGAGTTATACAGACCAAAATAATGCGAACACATCACTATTTAGTGCGCAAGGATTCCGTCCTGACCTTCCTATATATAATGATAACGGTGAATTTGATATGTCCACAGGTCAAGCCAACCCGGTGGCCAACACCTATAAGAAAAACCATGATAATATTTACCGCATCATGGGAACCGTATACGGAGAAGTTGATATTTGGAAAGGATTCCGGTTCCGTTCCAGTTTATCGGGTAATTTACAATTTACTGAAAACAATTCATTCAGTCCAAGTTTTCTAAGTACTAGAAATGAAGCCAGTGGGTCAGAATATCATTATAAATATTCAAAAACCGTATTCGACAATACATTGAATTATAACTATGAGTTCAACAAGAATCATGTTTTGGATGCCGTAGCCGGTATCTCCTTTGAACGTGGTATAAGCCGTAGTACAAGAATGAATGGCCAGACTTATCCGGATAATGATATTTACACCAATTTAGGAAGTGCCGCAAGCATCTCATCTTGGAGTAACGGATATAATGCAAGTGGTCTGTTCTCTTCATTTGCCCGTATCAATTATAAATTAATGGAGCGCTACCTGTTCACTTTTACAGGACGTTATGATGGTTCATCCATGTTTGGTTCGAACAACCGTTATGGTTTCTTCCCTTCAGGAGCCATTGCATGGCGTATCTCTCAGGAAAAATTCATGAAAAACCTGACATTCATTAATGATTTGAAATTACGTGCCAGCGTAGGTACTACCGGTACCCAAAACTTAACCAGCTTCTCTAATCGTGATTTATACGAAGCAACCAGTTATAATAATCTGTCAGCCATTATACATAAACAAGTGGGTAACCGCGACATCCGTTGGGAAAAATCGACCCAATATGATTTAGGTCTTGATTTCGCATTGTTCGATTACCGACTGACCGGTTCTATCTCCGGCTATATCAAAGATACCAAAGACTTGATCTGGTCATTTGATTTCCCGCCCAGTGCAACCGGTGGCTCTATGCAGATGAACCGTAATATCGGAGCATTGACCAACCGCGGTATTGAAATAAACCTGGTAGGCCGTGTATTATCTACTAAAGACTGGAACTTGGACCTGACCTTGAATATGTCACATAACAAGAATAAAGTCACCAAACTGGTTGAAGAAGGTAGAGCACAATCAGCTATGGATGTAGTAGTTCAAGGCAGCTATGCCGACCAAGTATTGGCTGTAGGCTATCCAATGGGAGCTTTCCATGGTTATGAATATGCCGGGATCATACAAGATCAAGCCAGAATAGATGAATTGAATGCCTATGCTAAATCAAAGGGACAAAGTTATTACGATGGTAACTCATTAAAACCGGGACATTTGGAAATTAAGGATTTAAATGGAGATGGAATCATCAACTACAATGACCGTGTTATTATCGGTAATCCTGATCCGGATCTGTTCGGCGGTCTGACTGCCAATTTATCTTATAAACAATTCAGCCTGTTCGCCAACTTCGGATATCAGATCGGTGGTTTGAAGATTTATAACAAAACATTGCAGAATCTACCCGGACAATTAACCGGTTTGATTGACTATGGATTGAATGACAGATGGTCTGACACCAACAAAAATGCCAAATACCCGGCCTTGTATATAGGTGACGGTGTACCTAGACTAACCGATCATGAATTGTTTAATGCCTCCTTCTTCCGTTTGCAGGAAGTGCGTCTGACTTATAATTTACCTTTAAACAAAGTGATAAAAGGACAACTATTTGTCTCGGCTACCAATTTGTTCACGCTCACCTCTTATCCGGGAACAGACCCTGCTACCGTAAACAGTAACAGCAACTATGGCGGTAACTATGAAACCTCCACTTATCCGGGTTTCCGCTCTTTCTCGGCTGGTTTAAAAATTAACTTATAATCATTTAAATGTATAATCGAATGAAAAAATATATATTCTTAGCTTTACTTACAATGGGCGTTTCCTCGTGCCAGTTGGTAGATGTCTTGGACCAAAAGCCCGAATTCGAAGCAGATTTAGACGGTGCCATCACAACACCCGCTGCTGTAGAGTTAGCCTTAAACGGAATCTATTACTCCTTGCCTGGAAATGGATTCAATGTCATATTTCCTACAGTAAGTGGTTCCTTCAAAGCCGGGACCATGTGGCGTCAAGAAATTGTCAGCGCCGGTAATGCCGTTTACTACTCCGAACGAATGTTGCCTACCCTATCATTCAGTGATGCAACGGAATGGGATGCAGATTACGCTGTAATCAAAAACGCCAACTTCCTGGAAACAGCCTGTAACCGCATGAGTGACGGAGAGTTCTCCGGAAACCGTAGAGCCGAAGTGTTAGGTGAAATAGCCTATTTACGCGCTTTGGCCTACTTCAATATCTTGGTTCGTTACTGCGAATTTTGGGATATGAATAGTGAATACGGAGTTGTCATGCGTAATGAAGCTCCATCCGTATCCAATGCTTTAAAGGCGCGTAGCTCCGTAGCCGATTCTTATCAATATATTCTGGATCAACTGGAAATAGCTATTGAAAAAGCTCCTGATTGGAAAAAGCTTTCACAAGCTTCTAAAGAAGCAGCCAAGGCATTAAAGGCAAGAGTATTGCTGTATGCAGGAAAATACACAGAAGCGGTAGCAGCAGTTAATGATGCAATTGATACAAATTCTCCATTGCCGGAAGCAAACTATGGTGACGTTTTTGATAAGTTTTCAACAACCAAAGAGATTCTATTCGCTCGTGTATTCGACCAAAAAGATGCCACCAACACTTCAACCCGTCAGCAATGTTACGGTAACAGCCCCACGAAAAAAAACAAGGTTACTGGGGGCCCACCAATGAGTATGTGGAACTGGTGGGGGGATGATCCTCGCGCCGATGCCATCTTCTCTAAAGTAGACAGCCTGATGGACAGCCGCAGTTCTGCGGTAGCCTACAACCTGAAATCGGTAAAGAAGCTGCTGAATGATGCCAATGACATGCCTGTCATCTTCAGTCGTGTTTCCGAACTCTACCTGATTAAAGCCGAAGCCTTGTATCGTTCAGGAGCCTCTATATCCGAAGCCTACGCACCGATCCGTAAACTACGCGAAAGAGCAGGAGCCGAAATAATTCTTCCAGCCAATAACGAAGAACTGGAAACCGCCATATTCAACGAATGGATGCTGGAATTGTCTTTCGAGAACTGGCATGAATGGTTTGCCATGATCCGTTTTGCAGGATACACAGAGAAACCCGATTTCACCCGTCTGCTTGCTTTGAACAAGACGTTAAGAGAAGCTTTGGAAAAAGAATATGAAAAATCGGAAGCACAAGGAGACAATTATTACCAACGCATCATAGACCGCCGTATCGATGCCATTCCGTCATCAGAAATCAGTTCTAATCTGGAATGTAAACAAAACCCTGGTTATTAACATATTAAATTCAAAGACATGAAAAAATATATCTTACTCATTTTCGCATGTATCTATGCGATTCACTTAAATGCCCAGAATGCAGGAATCAATTTCCTGCACAGCACTACTTGGGCAGAAGCCGTAGCTAAAGCCAAAGCAGAAAACAAATTGATATTCATTGATTTCTATACCCAATGGTGTGGACCTTGCATGAATATGGCACAAACTGTATTCTCATTGCCTACAGTGGGTTACTACTATAACCAAACTTTCATCAACCTCAAAATTGATGCTGAAGAAGGTGAAGGAATTACATTAGCCAAGAAATACGGTGTACGCAGCTACCCTACTTATGCCTTCGTCGATCCTGCTACCGAAGAAATTGTTCATCGCAGCAGCAGCCGTCAGACTCCCGAACAGTTTATTCAGACAGGAAAAGATGCAAACATTCCTACCAAACGCTCTTTTTACCTGCAAGAGCAATATACCAAGGGGAACAGAGAACGTGCATTCCTGATTGATTACATCAATTATCACTATTCAGTCTATGCACGCAATAACGTACAAGCCGCTTTTGATGAATTAATAAAAGGAGGTGCCAAACTGACTGATCCGGATGTATGGGAAGTATATGTAAACACTATCAATGGCATGAACCCGTACCTGAAGCAAGTATCAGACAATTATGCAGATTTCTGCCAGCGTTTCGGCAAAAAAGCTGTTGATGCTAAATTGGCAAAAGAAACTTCATACGGCGAATTGGCGGAAATTGAAGCCTTATGCAACTATGAAGGAAAAGATTTCAATCTGAAAATGATCCGTATCAATAATGATATCCGGGAACAAAAGTATGAAGCGGCAGCTACCCAGATTGATGCGATGATTGCAGACACCACAGTCAATCAGCAAGAGTTAATCAGTAGACTGAAATTTATCGCCCGTTTGGGATACAAAGCAGAGGAACTTCCCGAATTCTGGTTCAACAAATGTGTAGGCTATCTGCAATACATTGCTTATAACCAAACAGACAGAGATGATGCTTTCATCCATCAGGAATATGCAGCCGCCTTGGAAATGGTGCTTCGCAAACTGAACGGCAAAGCCCCCATCCCTGCCTGCCTCAGCACAGAACCCGCATACGGAAAGAAAGTCTATAACATGCGTCCCGATGCATTGAAAATGAAACCTAAAAGAAAAAAATAAGATGAGAACTCTAAAATCCATCATGGTACTTGGCCTTGCGCTGAGTACCTTTACCGCTACAGAAGCTGCAAAGCTCACTTTTAAGGTCACCAATCCCAATGAGAAGGTCAAAGTGAGATTGACTTTCAGCCAAAGTGGCGAACAAAAAGAAGTGGCGATTGATGCCGCTGGAAACGGCAACATAGAAATCACAGGATTCACTCCGCAATATGTAACCATGCAATACACACGCGGACGCCGTACTCTTTATCTGGATCCCAATCAAGACCTTACCTTGTCATTCGACAGTGACAACATGTGGAGAAACACAACCTTTGAAGGAGCAGGTGCCGCTATCAACACCTATCTGGGAAGCAAAGAGCTCCAATCACTCGGTATGCCCGATATGAAAATGCAAGAGGCCGCCCTCATACACAAAGGAGACAGCCTGTACGCAGCCAATTGCCAAGTATTGGAAGCCGCAAAACTTCCAGCCGATTTCACTGCACAGGAAAAAATACGTTTGCAATTCTATACGTATTATTATTTCTCCAAATACGCTTTGTATCATCCTCATTTTGGAAAGGATGACAACTATATTCCTTCCAAAGCATATTATGAAAAACTGGAAGCTATTACTCCGATCAATGCCGGTTTATTAGCTCTAAAAGAATATAAGGCTTTTCTTCCCGATGCTATCAGCGCCTTTAGTAATAAAGGAAAAACAGTTGCATCCAATTCTACAGAACAAAGTGTAAACTACGTAGATGCAACCATACAAGATGAAAAGGTTGCAGAATTTCTGATTGACCAATTTGTTTATAACTTTGTAGACAATAACGGGCTGGATGAAGCAGACGGGCTGATTGTCCTATTCCGCAAACATGTGAAGGATGCAAAGTCCATAGAAAAATTCAACGCACTTTGTACCAAGTGGGAAAAATTAAGATCAGGCAATCCCTCAGCAGCTAGCTTCTCCTATCCGGATATCAATGGGAAAACAGTATCTTTGGCAGATTTGAAAGGGAAATATATCTATATTGACGTGTGGGCTACCTGGTGTGGCCCTTGCCGTGGAGAACTTCCTGCGTTAAAGGAATTGGAAGAGAAATATGCAGGAAAGGATATTCATTTTGTCAGCCTGTCATGCGACAAGAACAAAAAGGCATGGGAGAACATGGTAACAAAGGATCAACTGAAAGGGATCCAGTTACACATGGGAACAGACAGGACCTTTATGGATGCTTACCTCATCAACGGCATTCCCCGTTTTATCCTGCTGGATCGGGATGGCAAAATCATCTCTGCCAATATGACCCGTCCGTCAGATCCCAAGACAGCAGAGAAGTTCAATGAACTGTTAGGACTATAAAACTCTCTCTTATATTAAACATTAATCTAACGATAGGCTTTCTTCGTGAGGAGAGGGCCTATTCTATTGTTTTAGCCAGGAGAACGATACAGAAAGAGAATAAAAGACACGAACTATACAGATCTTACAGTATTGTCTAAAACACCTGTAATTTCCGTATAATTCGTGCCCGAACAATTTAAATACGATGATTTTTATTGTAGGAATGAAATCAGCACACCGGCAGCCACGGCAGAACCGATAACTCCTGAAATGTTACTTGCCATACAATATTGAAGCACATGATTTTTGGGGTCATACTTCAAAGCAATTTCATTAGCCACACGGCTGGCCATGGGCACAGCACTCAAACCTGTAGCCCCAATCAGTGGATTGATCTTCTTCTTAGTGAAAAGATTCACCAACTTCACAAACAAGATACCACCGGAAATAGACAAGGCAAACGCCAAGAAACCACCTATCACAATACCGATAGTAGTCCAATTCAAAAATGCCTCCGTAGTCATTGTCGCACCGACTGACAACCCCAAGAAGATAGTTGCCGCATTCATGATACTATTTGAAGCTGCATCAAACAAACGTGAAGTATCACTACCTATTTCCTTAATCAAGTTACCAAACATCAACATACCAATCAAAGGCACTGCACTTGGCACAAACAGAGCGACCACCGTAGTCACTACAATCGGAAATACAATCTTCAGCACACGAAGATTCTTGATTTCTACCGAAGAAGGATATTTCTTTTCCTGTTCCTTCATATTGATACTCAATTCTCTTCGTACACCAGATTTTCACAACCAACGGAATGATAACGGGTACCAGAGCCATATACGAATAAGCGGCAATAGCAATCGGCCCTAGCAAATGGGGAGCCAGTTTAATAGTGGTAAAGATAGCGGTAGGACCGTCTGCTCCACCAATAATACCCAATGAAGCCGCCTCTTTCGGAGTGAACCCCATCAAGATAGCTACCAACAATACTGTGAAAATACCCAACTGTGCAGCAGCTCCGAAAATAGAAAGCCGCAAATTACGCAACATCGGACCAAAGTCTGTCAAAGCACCTACCCCCATAAAAATGATAGGCGGAAGAAAACCGGTCTTAATCAACATGTAGTAGATAAAGTTCATCAGGCCCAAGTCGTGCGCAATTTCGTGCAACGGCATTTCCCAGATGTTCTTCAGTGCTCCATTCACCATTACCATGCCGTTTTCATCGGCCTGGACAACCCCCATCTCACCACCGGGAAAGTTAGCCAGCAACACTCCGAAAGCTATCGGAATCAGCAGCAGCGGTTCGTACTTTTTCTTGATCCCCAAGTAAAGTAAGATGAACGCAATGGCATACATTATCAAGAATTGCGGTTCAGCAATAATATTGCTGAAAGCAGTCATATCATAAAGTCTTTCAAATATATCTTCCATTATACTATTTTCATTAATACGTCATCCTCTGAAACCGTGTCACCCGAATTAGCGCAAATAGCAGTTATAGTACCGTCATATTCCGCACGAATCGCATTATAGGTCTTCATTGCTTCGACGTAACAAATCACATCACCTTTATTAACCTTTTCACCCACCTTCTTCGGAGTTTCCTGGGCATTCTTTACCAAGAAGAATTTACCTTCCAACGGAGAAAGCACATCTTTCCCTTCCCCTACTGGAGCAGGAGCAGCTTGTGCAGGAACTGCACCCGAAGGAGCTGTCAGCGTAGCAGGATCTACAGCACCATATGCCACTGTAACGCGATAAGGTTGCCCGTTCACATCCACCGTCAATACCTTGGTCTTGTTTTCAGCTTCGACAGGAGTAGTGGCATTCGCTTTCTCCTCACGACGTTTCTTCACATCTGCCAAGAAGTCTTCTTTTGCCTTCCCGCTCTTATAAGCTTCATACTGGGCCGGATGCATGGCATACTCAAACAGTTCTTCGTCATCCTGTCCTTTATCCCATTGTTTTTCAAGCATCATCTTGCGATATTTTTCCAACTGGTCGGGATAATTGTCCTGCGGATTGCCATCAAAGAACTTGCGGCCTTCACGTTCTGCCTTTTCAATAATTTCAGGGGCCAGTTTACCCGGTAAACGTCCCGCTTTACCCAAAATCATATCCCAAATATCATCGGCAATCATTCCCCAACGTTCCTTACCTTTCTCCATAGCCATTACATTCATCATGGCAAGGTTCTTCACATACTGGCTGAACGGAGTAACCAAAGGAGGATAACCCACACGCGGCCATACGTAAGCAACTTCATTGAACAGCTTGATCAACAATTCATCCTGAGTCATAAACGGCAGGTTACGTTTTGCCTTGTACTTGTTGATAGATTCCAGATTCGTTTCAAGATCGGCCATCAAACTTCCCATCATGCCGCCCGGCAATCCCGGAGCAATCAGTAAAGAATTCATCAGACGGTTTTTGGGACTGATATATAAACCAAGGAAATCATCCATAAACTCCTGAATCATGGAACGCACTTTCATATACGCTTCCATATTAATTTCGGGCACTTTAAATCCGGCATCTTTCAACATGGCTTGCACACTAATCAAATCAGCATGGCCGGTTCCCCATGACAATGGTTCCATACCTACATCAATATAGTCGCAACCAGCCTGGCATACTTCCAAAATAGAAGCCATATTGAATCCGGGCCCCGCATGAGAGTGATACTGTATAGGAATATTTTTAATCTTCTTGATTCCGGCAACAATCTTTCCCAATGAAACGGGACGTCCGATGCCGGCCATATCTTTAATACAGATTTCATCGGCTCCGGCTTCTATAAGCTGCCTGGCCATATTCACATAATATTCCACAGTATGTATCGGAGAAAAAGTGATACAGAGCGAACATTGTGAAATCATTCCGGCTTCGTGAGCATAGCCGATAGAAGGGATAATATTGCGGACATCATTCAATCCGCAGAAAGTACGGGTAATATCTGTTCCTTGCGCATGTTTAACCTTATAGAATAATTTACGGACATCTGCCGGGACGGGACTCATGCGGAGACCGTTCAGCGCACGGTCCAGCATATGAGTCTGGATGCCTGCTTCGTGGAAGGGTTTCGTCCACTCGCGCACAGCTCTATTCGGATTTTCACCAAACAATAAATTTACCTGTTCAAAACCACCACCATTTGTTTCCACACGGGCGAAACAGCCCATTTCAATAATAGCCGGGGCAACCTTAACCAACTGGTCTACACGAGGCACGTACTTACCCGCACTCTGCCACATATCGCGGAAGACCAGACTAAATTTTACTTCTCTTTCCATTTTTGATAAATGTGTTTTTCTTTTTTTGGATTATAACTTCTCAATCTTTATCACCTGACCTTTACCTGCTGTCAAAATCTCAACTGCCGCCTTAATAGCATCCATAGCACCAGTATCTGCCGTAGGTGCTACAGCAGGTGCTTTTTTGGGGGTCTCTTCGGGGGCCACTTTGTTGACAACAGTAATAAGGTACTTGCTTAGATAGATAACGATGAGGAGAATGACAAAGACGGTCGCCATACCGACCACCATCAACATCAATCCAACTCCTATGTTCTCCATAATTTTCAGTGTTATTAATAGTACTTACTACACTCATAGGTTATTCAAAGCCTAAAAAGTGCTCAAATTTAGCCATTTCGGCTTTACTTCTATCATAAATGGAATACAAAATATGCAAAATTATCAGAAAATAAGAAGAGTCTAAAGAAATGTGCTTAAAATCCGGAACAGTCATCAGGTCAAGAAATTAACAGTACCTTCATCCACTGTAAAAGGAAATTGAATCTACCTGCCCGATGACACTCCGAAAGGTGGTTTTGTGATTTTTTAAAGAAGGATTTCATTTAATGGTTTCCGCTTCTTTTCTGTAGGTTCATCCTCCGCATAACCGACCGGAATCAAAACGGCCGGTTCCAAATTTTCCGGCAGTCCCAAAACCTCACTGCATTGCGGAGCATCAAAATTACAAACCCAACAAGTACCCAGTCCTTGTTCGGCAGCAGCCAGACAAAGATGTTCTACTGCAATAGCAATATCAATATCAGCATGATCCTTATTATCGGCACGGCGATGCCAAGACTCATTATGATCCACACAAGCCACTATGATACAAGGAGCCGTAGCAAGCCATTCCCGTTTATAACATGAATACAACGCTTTCAGTACGGCCTCATCTGTAACAATACGGAAACGCCATGGTTGAAAATTAACTGCAGATGGTGCAAAACGTACACATTCCATGATATAATCCAACTTTTCAGCCTCAAGGACGATTGGCATATTTGCGTGCAGAATAGCGCGCCTTCACTAATTCTAGAAAGTTCATAAGCATTATTATTAGTTTGCATACAAAAATAGTAACTTTGCACCGATAAAAGAAGTACAAATATGAAGAAACTTGTAATATTCGACCTGGACGGCACATTACTGAACACCATTGCCGACCTGGCTGCCGCCACCAACCAAGCCTTACAATATTATGGCTATCCTACACATGAAACGGAAGCATACCGCTTTTTTGTAGGAAACGGAATCAATAAATTATTTGAGCGTGCTCTGCCTGAAGGGGAACGTACGGAAGAGAATGTATTAAAGATACGTTCACAATTCATCCCTTATTATGATGAGCACAATGCCGATTTAAGCCGCCCTTATCCCGGTATCTCCGAATTATTAAAAACACTGCAACAGCAAGGGATCATGATAGCGGTCGCCTCCAATAAATACCAAGCAGCTACCCGAAAGTTAATAGCACACTATTTTCCAGAAATAAACTTTGTGGAAGTACTGGGACAACGCGAAGGTATCCCCGCAAAACCCGATCCATCCATCATAAACGAAATCATGACAAAAGCAGGAGTCAAACAGGAAGATATACTTTATGTAGGTGATTCTAATGTAGATATGCAAACAGCGCATCATGCCGGAGTAACAGCTATAGGTGTGGCATGGGGATTCCGGCCGCGCACAGAATTGGAAGCCTTACATCCGGCACATATCATAGAAAAAGCAGAAGAATTACTTCCGCTTCTCCTTTCATGATTATTTTCATTAAATAGATAATTCATCAAGCATCTTGATAAGCGATTTATCAAGGGGCTTGTCTTTTTTAATTGCCTCAGAAAAAGGTACATATACCACCTCATCGTTATGAATGCCAATCATCACGTTGCGCTGCCCTTCCAATATGGCATCAATAGCTCCCGCCCCCAGACGGCTGGCAAGAATACGGTCATAAGCACTAGGCGAACCTCCACGTTGCAAATGCCCTAAAATGGTAACACGCACATCATATTGAGGATATTCTTTCTTGACACGCTCTGCATAATGCATGGCACCTCCGTCTTTCGGACTCTCGGAAACAATAACAATACTGCTATTCTTTGTCTTACGAAAACCGCGCCCGATAAATTTCTCCAATTGATCCACATCCGTACGATCTTCAGGAATAATCGCTGCCTCAGCACCAGAAGCAATGGCACTGTTTTGAGCCAGAAAACCGGCATCACGTCCCATCACTTCCACAAAGAATATACGGTCGTGAGAGGTTGCCGTATCACGGATTTTATCCACACATTCCACAATCGTATTTAAAGCCGTATCGTAACCTATGGTAAAGTCAGTACCATAAAGATCATTATCTATTGTACCAGGTAACCCGATACAAGGCACATCATATTCTTCCGCAAAAATCCGGGCTCCTGTAATAGAACCATTTCCACCTATAATCACCAAAGCATCAATTCCTTCTCGCTGCATAGTATCGTATGCTTTCTTGCGTCCTTCTACTGTTTGGAATTCAGCAGAACGGGCTGTCTTCAACATCGTTCCTCCACGTTGAATAACACTGCTCACATCCTGGGTGGTCAGTTCCTTCACTTCTCCATTAATCAGCCCTTCATATCCTCTATAAATACCCTTCACTTTAAATCCGTTACAAATTGCACTCCGGGTTACCGCACGGATAGCGGCATTCATGCCAGAAGCATCCCCTCCGGATGTCAGCACTCCAATACATTTAATTGTTTTCATATATTCGTATGTTAGCTTTTATCGTTACCTAAGGTACGACAAACATTATACCATATAGAACTAATATTTATTATAATTGTTCTTTTTTTATTCCTTTTGCACGAAGTCCTGACATTCGTTTCAAGAGTTTTTCTACAATAAAAAATTAATATGAGCGAATCAACCATCTCCAAAGAAACAAACAGTGAATGATTTGAACATTTCACCCTTTTGTTACGTTTATATAAATATAGTATAAACAAAAAAATAAAAACGTATTATGTCAGTCATTTATAAATTCTTATTTCCATCCAAGCCCGATGGCACTGCTATGTCACTTCTGATATTAGCTTTACGAATCCTGTTTGGTATTTTACTCATGTCGCACGGTGTACAGAAATGGGCCAACTACGATGTCATGTCCGGCAGTTTTCCCGATCCTTTAGGAATAGGCAGCCAACTTTCACTGGTACTGGCTATTTTTGGTGAAATGGTTTGTTCGATGGCTTTCATTTTCGGATTCCTTTATCGCTTGGCAATGCTTCCGATGATCTTCACCATGTGTATCGCATTCTTTGTTGTTCATGGTTCTGATCCTTTCGCCGTTAAAGAATTAGCCTTTATTTATCTGGTAGTATTCATATTATTGTATATAGCAGGACCGGGTAAATTCTCACTAGATCATTTCATAGCCAAAGCACTTGCCTCCCATAAGAAATAACCGATTCAGATATGTTTCAAGAAACGTTCTATATCTGCTTCCAATTTTTTATAAAGAGGTGATAACTTATAGCTGGTATGTTTGCGGAGTACAATGTCTACTCCCAACTGCCGGCGCTGATAGCTGGTCAGTTCATTATGAAACTGCATATTATGCTCTGCCAGTTCTTTAATCTCCGTTTCACGTTCACGGCGTAACACATTGCAGACAGGTACTAACAATCTCATCACTACACTATCCATAATGTGATGTCCTTGAATAAACATATAGGTATTGTCCTCATTCACTCCCAATTTGGCAAATTCCCCCTTCATCGCCTCTATTTCCTCCAAGGCTTTCGGATGGCGGCGTTCCAGCTCCAATAATTTACGCCTCACCCTGCGGCTCATACTCTCTAAACTCCGTTCAAGATGATAGACACTGACCCTATCTAATTTTACATACGAACAGAAATCAAGCAAAGAGAATTCGGAAAGATTATGTTTTCTATAAAACCACACCGACCAGATGAACAACGGATAAGCTATTTGAGAATACATACGCATAAAAGCGACAAAATCCACCAATGGATGATCATTCAACGTTGCCATGACACAAACCTCATGCAATGCTTCAGCATAACACTGATAGTTTTCTATAGCATATGCATAGGTATGAAAAACATATTTGTTATTTATTATATAACGTGAGGTATGGGTAGCCCCCTGCAACAGATAATCATAATCACTATCTACACAAGCTATCATATTTTGTCCCAACCGAGGTCCCAGTTCATTCATCAGCACAGACTTCTTACCTTTAGCCAAAGTGGTTTTCGAAGGAAGCATCACTTCGAAATAACGAGTTTCATTTTCGTATTCACCTAACAAGGTACGCCAGAATGAAATATCATCATAACTCTCAACGTATGCAATAATCTTGCGTCGCGAACATTTAGGCTTCAATTTGTTGGCCGCACCAATATATAAGGAGGACAGATTCTCGGACAATCTTTTTCCCATAGTATCGTCGTTAGAAATTGTTTATTTTGTAATATCACTCACCTCGGTCACTGCATCCAGCCAGCCATCCATAATCACAGCAGGCGAATGAGTTGTCAATACAATCTGTACATTAGGATTCAATTGCCGTATCAATGAAATAAGGCGTTGTTGCCATTCCACATGCAAGGATACTTCAGGCTCATCCATAAACAAGACCCCGCGGCGATTGTCTTGCACCAGAACCGTCAGCAAAATAACCAAAATCTGCTTCTCGCCGGAAGACAGTTGATAAGGATAAAGTATATCTCCATCCTGTTCAAACAAAATCTCATTGCTTTTACGAATGATTTTCTTACCGGTCTCACCAAACAAGTCATCCATCAGATTCTGGAATTTTGTCTTGGGGTAAGACATCTCGGCGGCACGAAGCTGACCGTCAGGGCCATCGGAGGTAAGGCACTCGATGATGCGGTTACCGATATTTACCTGATAATCCAGATAACGCCGTTGCAACTGATAAAGTTGCCAATCCAATTCTGTCTTAACATTCTTATCCGCCATCTTTTCGAGAAGTTCCGAATGAATCAACGGACGGTCAAAACTACGGATTACATCAAAGTGTATCTGGGTAGCATCTTCCGGAGAGAAGACAAAATGTACACCGGGAGCCGAACCGTTACTCAACGCTCCACCTTCCAAAGCCGTCAGGCTATTCACAGATCTGTTCAGGATAGTGCTCTTGCCGATACCATTCACTCCGCTCAGAATATTGACATCCGGACGCAGTTCCCATGAGATATCTTTACGGCCCCAAAGCCGCTTTATCTCGATACGTTTTATATAATCAGCTTGCTTTTTCATTTTGATAGATTTACTTGTAAGCAAAGATAGAAAATATAAAAAAAACCTCCTACATTTGCACTGTTATTTAAGGTAAAAAGAATGGCTATTCAAAAGTACAAAGGACATTTGGCATTGCTAGGCGCTGCCATAATGTGGGGATTAATGTCCCCAATTGGTAAAACGGCGTTAGAAAACGGTATTTCAGGCCTTTCCCTCGCTACATTTCGAATGACAGGAGGTGCTATCTGTTTTTGGATAGCTTCTATTTTCGCTCCTAAAGAACAAGTAAAGCCGCACGACTTGATGATGTTGTTCTTTGCAGGATTGTTGGGTATCGTCCTGAATCAGGGATGTTTTACTTTCGGACTATCACTGACTTCCCCCATCGATGCTTCCATTGTAACAACCACAGCCCCTATCGCCACTATGATTGTCGCTGCCATTTATCTGAAAGAACCGGTTACAGGGAAAAAAGTGATTGGCATTTTTCTAGGTTCCATCGGAGCTTTAACACTCATACTGAGCAGCCAGGCTCAACAGATGGAAAAGGCGGAAGTATTCCGGGAGATTTGCTTTGCCTGTTGGCACAAATCAGTTTCTCATTCTATCTGGCTATTTTCAAAGGACTGATCAGCAGATACAACATATTTACTTTAATGAAATGGATGTTCACCTATGCAGCCATCTGCTTTATTCCATTTTCCTATCATGAGGTCTCGACCATACATTTTCACGAAATTTCCACTTCCACATGGACCTGTGTAGCCTATGTCATTGTAGGTGGAACATTCCTTGCCTATATTCTGATGATGATCGGACAGAAAACATTGCGCCCTACTGTCATCAGTATGTACAACTATGTGCAGCCTATTGTAGGAACCAGTGTCTCTATCTTGTTAGGAATGGGAACCTTCGGTGTTGCCAAAGGAATAGCTGTGGCACTGGTATTCACGGGAGTTTATATTGTAACCCAAAGTAAAAGCCGTGAACAGATGCTGGCAGAACAAGCAGCCAAGAAAGAATAACCTCAACTACACTGCAATCCGAAACCAGACACTCTTCACCGACCATAAAAGCCGTATCCACTCTACTTTTGAGTAACGATACGGCTTTATGTATTTAAAGGAATTCTCAGCCAATTGGCTCTTCCAATTTCAGTTTCTCCAAATATGCTTTCGTATCCGCCCAAAGCTGTCTTGCCTGCGGATGATTCATAAACTTATCCTTTACTTTTTTAGGCTTGCAAGAAGCAAACATCTGTCCTGTAACTTCTTTCCATCGCTCATCCAAAAGCAAACTGACAGCTGTCGCAGCTCCTTGCTTCGGAGTACGGATACAAGGACGGAACAGTATGTCGGTCAACGGATCAAACCACATATCCATACGGATGATATTGGTAGAAACAATACCGGGATCGGCAGCATTGACGGTGATTCCCTCTGCTTTCAGCCTTTCAGAAAGTTCACGGGTAAAAAGCCACAAAGCCAACTTTGTATTGCTGTAAACAGGGATACGCCAAAAACTTCCTCTCTTTCCACGAACAAAAAATTCAGGAGTAATCTTCCCTATGGAATACGTACAAGAAACCATGTTCACAATCCGGGTTCCCTGCCCCATCAGAGGTAATAATTTCAAGGTCAGTAAAAAAGGGGCCACATAGTTCACGGCTACCGTATATTCCAAACCATCCTCCGTTGTAATCAAACCTCCGGAACTCATGGTTCCCGCATTGTTCATCAGTAAGTCGATATGTTTTCCACGCCCCAACAAATCTTCTGCGATATTAGTCACAGAAGCCATAGAAGAAAGGTCAACCTGTCTGACTTCTATCTCTTTATTGCCTGTTTCCAAAATCAACTGGTTCTTACGCTCCTCTCCTTTGAAAAGAGTGTAGCACAACATAATTACATGATAACCGGCCTGTGCTACCGCACGGGTTATTTCGGTTCCCATTCCTCCATCGGCACCGGTTATTATGGCTAATTTACTCATTGGTTCTCTAATTTTTCTATTTCACGTTCCAAGCAAAGGGGCAATTTCTCTTCCAAATGTTTGTGGCATGCCATATCAATAGTGTACATTCTCGCAATGCAATAATTACTATGACCGCAATTGCAACGCGCCTTTTCTTCAGTGCGCAACCGATTCACAAAACCAGGTTCATTCAGCAGCGCCCTTCCCATCTGTACAAATTCAAAACCATCATCCAATACCTCATCTATCTTTTCACGAGATACCAGCCCCCCCACATATACTAACGGAATTTCCTTTATTTCTGTTCTGAATCTCAATGCATCTTCCAAAAAATAAGCCTCTTTGAAAGGTACTGTCGGAATCATCCATTTGCCTACCATACGCACCCCATATTTCAGCCACCAACAGTTCATATAATGTGTCATACTTTTTATAGGCATCGCTCCCCGCATGACATACATAGGCGCTTTGCTTACAAAACCTCCACTCAGCACCAACGCATGAGCCCCGTCCTGTACCAACCGTTTCGCTACCTGCACAGCTTCATCTATTTCCATTCCTCCTTTAAAACCGTCACGCATATTGGTTTTTACCAGAACGGCCATGTCATTACCTGCGGCACGCATCACTTCCTCCATCACCATATCCATAAAGCGCATACGATTCTCCAACGAGCCGCCGAACTCGTCTTTACGATGATTGGTGTAAGGTGAAAGAAACTGACTGATAAGATAGCCATGCCCCGCATGTATCTCCACCGCGTCAAATCCGGCCTCACGCGCCCAGTTGACCGACTGACCGTATGCCTTTGCCATCTGCGGCAGTTCCTCCTTGCGCAAGCCACGCACGAAAGTAGGCGAATAAAGATTAAAACCGGAAGAAGCTCCTATGGGTGTTACCCCACAAATACTTTTGTGCGACATATTTCCACAATGTCCCAACTGAATGCTTACGGCAGCCCCTTCTTTATGAACCGCATCGGTTATTTCCCTTAATCCCGGTATAATTTCAGGGCGCATCCACAATTGCCTGTCGAAAGAAAGGCCACTCTGTGTAACTGCTGCATAAGCAATAGTAGTCATTCCCACTCCACCTGCCGCCACCGAGCAGTGATAATCCTTCAATTGCCGGGACGGAGCATTGCCCGGACACATACTCTCAAAGCAGCCGAACGAATCGTACGGTTACGCAAAGTCAGCGGTCCGATAGAAGCGGAAGTAAATAATTTAGAGTTCATCATTCATATGTTATGTTTCGCTTTCATCATTTCCTGAAACAGAAACGATATACTATTCAAATTCAATAAATAAAAGGAATCATTCTTTTCTTTTTTCCTACCGCATCCTTACCAAACTCTTCCCGATAACGGTTACGGATGGAATTGGCACGTGGAGCCAGATTAGCAAACGTCCACAGCACAAACACCCATGCAGCGGGCGAACAAGTGAGTACGGCAAACCCTATCCATTCCACCAACTCGCCAAAATAGTTGCCCGAAGTGACATATCGGTACATTCCCTTCTGCGGCAAATAATGGCGTGTATCGCCCGGTTTACGTAAATGGCGGATCACACTGTCGGAATGTAGATTAATGCCCATCCCTATAAAGAACAGAATAACCCCAAGCCAAAAAGAAGGAGTACTGAGCCAGGCATCTGTATAGAGTCCTTCCGGAGCCAGATAGAACAACCATTCGCCCTGCATCAGTCCGTTCAGGACATTAAAGACCACTCCCATCAACATAATGGCAAGGGGCATCCGGCTCTTTCCTTTCATCAGGAAAGGGAAGATAAAAGAGCGCTGGAAATAATGTAATTCAAAAAGAAGAAAAAAGAGGAAAGGAGCGGCATCAAAACGCACGCTGCTGTTCCACCACAGATAAAGCATTACAAGGAATACAGGCGCTTCCATCAGTACCCAACCTAATTTATTGTTCACTGAAAGTCCCCATTTCGGGGTGTGGAACATACCATAACCGGCACGTACATAATAGAGGGCTACAAATACAATCACCGCAAGTGCGGACATTGCCAATAGCAAAAATTCAAAAGTCTGTTGTCCCATACTCGTTCCTCCCTGTATTAAATTTAGTAAGTCACTAACAAATTTAAGGGAAAAATCAGAGGAAAGCAACAATTAAGAGATTTTTTGCAAGAAAAGGATACGATTTTTATCGCAGAGAAGACTTTACTTAGAGAGGTATATACTATTTTCTACAGGTTTTCCATTGATTTCCGACTTCCCTCCCCCGCCAATCATCAAAGTACCATCACGTTGCATTTCAGCATCAGACATATACAGGAAGCTCGTAACGCCATTAGCAAACTGGACATGCTTTTTTATTGTACCCAGACTTAGACACAGAAAAAAGAGTTAGGATAAGATACATAAAATGTACCTAGATTTTATATCAAGCAATTTCATGACTAAACTTTCGGTGTCCACACTTCATTGTGGACACCGAAAGTTTAGTCATGGATATACTGTTTAATCATATTGTCAAAATTTGTTCTAAACTCTTGTGCCTCCTCAGAAATTGAACTTAAAAAAGGATTAAGGACTTTACAACCGTTTCGCCCCCAATATTCTAATTGGCTATTAAACCATTTTTTTGCATTTTGGCGCCCCAGTTCACCTCCTGCATTTATTTGTTCCATGGAATACTCTCGGAAACAGAATTGTTTTGTGTACCCATCTGCAATCTTAGACCATAATGGGTCTACATCAGATAGATTATACAAATAAGAGGCCAATAGTCTTTCTGGAGACTTATTTCCCGGTAAAATCAAAATGTTATCTGCATTGTTGATTTTCCTGAGATCATTTTTATTCATTCTAACATCCCCATCTAATATAACAATAGAATATGGATATATAAAAGCAGGCACTCTTTTGGTTACAAGTTCCATTAATGTTGAACATGGTAATGTTACATCCACAAAATCCAACACAAAAGCCTTGCTCTTTAAAATAGCTTTTACAAATAAGATATTTTCCTTGTCTTCCGTATATGCTGTAATTCTATTTTTCTTGCGATTATTTCCTTCTGCAACAACATTTAAATCCAATTGAATGCCTTTGAAGTTCACGCCCTGTTTAATTGCAATCTTATCATCAACCTTCTTAAGGTAAAGGATCTTTGCTTGATTGGCTGTTTCTCTTCTTTTTTAGTTACTTCTTGAACTAAATCATCCATTGCCTTAAGAAGAGACATTGAATGAGTTGTAAATAAAATTTGCAAATTCAACTTAGATGCATATTTGCGCAAAACCTTTAACAACTCTACTTGGGATGCGGGATACATTGTTGCATCCATCTCATCAATGGCCAAAATACCGCCTTTGTATTGTCGGGGATATTTGTCATGTAATCTTTTAAAAGAAAATAACGCCAAGATAATTTTACCTAAATTATCTTGCCCCATAGAGTTTTGATTCCAATCGTATAGTTCTGTAGATACACCTATAGATTGCTTGTTTTTTGATGTGATTGTTGTTGCGGAAGAAATGGGAGTTTGTGCTATTAGAATTTTATTATGCAATTGCTTAAACTCATTTAGTTCTTCTTGCGTTAATAATGTATCATCTGTAATGATTTTAGCTTCCTCTGCCACTGGAACTAATCGCTTTAGACTTAAAAAGATTGTGGGGAAGGAAATGTATCCATCTCCTTCTTGCCTAGCTCCTTTTTTCCAAAAACGGACATTAGGATCTCCTGTTCGTTTGATACTTTCAACAGTAAAATCATCCATTCCTGCATCAAAGGAAATAGTCCATTCATGACCTTTTGGTTTATCAAAAGTAGGTGATAACCTAAACTTATCTTTGAATGCGGAAATATAACTACCACCACACAAGGGCTTTTCAACTCTCATAGAATCTTCTGTCTTAAGAGTGAAAGTTTGTGTTATAATACCAAGTAATGTTGACTTTTGAGTTCCGTTTTGCCCTGCAATTGCTGTTAACAAAGAGCCTACTTCAAAATCTTCATTTTGAAATCCTCGAAATCTTTCGATATGAATGTGCGTTATTTTCACTTTGTAGAATGGTTAAATAGTTTGTGTTTGGGGATAACTATGCCATCGCAAAATACCATTATTTCTTCACCTTTTCCTGAGTTACTCGCACTATAATTCAATTCAAAACATTGTTGCCTATATTTTGAATATAGGTTGGTTATGAATGGCACATTATCATAAGAGACAATCCACTTACAATTTGCAATCTCACTTATAGTGTTAGCTATATTTTGATGATCTGTATCATTATAGTAATTCAGATAAAGTCCTTTACCTTTTACATAGTATGGTGGGTCTAAATAAAATAACGTATTATACGGTAATTCATTTTTTAACCGTTGTACTAAAGAAACAGCATCTTCATTTGTTAAATGGATTCTATCTGCATAATCTGCTATACGTTGAATCCTTTTTATCAAATCTTCTTTGTTGAATCTTGCATCAATCTTATAATTTCCAGTTTGGTCATAACCGCCAATGACTCCTGCTTTCAAGATTCCTGAGCGATTAGTCCTATTCAAGAAGAATGTAGAAAAGCCTAATTCTAACAAGTCAGAATTCTCTTTATTGGATTGAATTTCTTTTTGTTTAAACCAAGTTTCAACATTTAAAGGAGTATCCTTTATCATCTTGCAGAGAGCATCCACGTTATTTAAGGCACTATACCAAAAGGCATAAATAGATATATCCTTATCATTTATATGTATGTCGCTGACATATTCATTAAAGAGCAAAGATAATGCAACGGAACCACCTCCAACATATGGTTCAACATAAGTGCCATCGAGCAATGCGTTTTCTTTGATTAAGCATTGTACGAAATCAGCAACTTTAGCCTTACCGCCAGGGTATCTTAAAGGTGATAGAAATTCCATAATATTATTCTTTATTTTTTATTGATTCCCACAATTGGATAAAAAAACTTTCTATGTTGTCCCATCCAGTAATCAAATTATCTGCTTTAGGGTAGAAAAACTCGTTATGAACATATGCATTCAATGATTCGATTGAAAGAACTGAATTTTTATCATTTATTTCAGACCTTATGCCCTTTGATAAGTCATTACTCATTGTTCCTAATTGGGTCATATGATTTAAGACTTTACCAACTTTCCCTTGCAAACTTTCACCAGAAGAACAAGCTGTAATAGCATTGTTTCTTACTAAATCAAATTTCTCCAAATAGGCATCAACAGATAGTTCTAAAAATACTCTTAAAAGGACTGAAGATGCATTGGGGCATGTCTTGACCTGAACATGTTTTAGCTCCTCGAAAATTTTATTAATTTTCGGGTTACTGATATGTAAATTCAAAGACTTGGGCACTAAAGCTCCTCTGTTTCTTGTTTTCCTGTTTTTATCCCCTTTTATTTCTTGTTTCTCGCTATTTCTTGATGCTTGTTCTTTATTGTTTTCAATATCTTGAACACTCCATTGTTCAGATGCTTCATTAGACAAATCTGGCTTTTGACTCTTGTCAAAATTATCAATATATTGCTTTCTTTTTTCTCTGTTATAGATATCAGAAACTTTGAATTCCGGATTCAGAATGTCTGTAACAACTTTTAAAAGCCCCTTAATGACTTCGGACACTTTAACCTTTGAAACTAAAATTCCATTGTTAATTTCCAAGCCAAGGTGTTCTCTAACATATGGATCCGACATCAAACGTTGCAAGTTGGTAATGTTTAATTTAGATAATGAATCCTTAATCGTATCAGAAACCTCTTCTTGTGATTTCAGCAAAGTGATAATTTGCAATGGAATTGATGATTTTCCTTCTGTCTTCTCCTCGAATCTTTGCTTTTGTTGAGCGTTCCAAGTGACAGTTCCGATACCATTAAGTTCTCCAGAGTGTTTACGTTTTATCCATATATCAGCTTCAGTAGGGGTTTCAAAAACAGCGCAAGCAATATTCTTCAATTCAGAAATAGCATTAGGTTTTTCTTTTTGTAATTTCTGAAATTTCTTCCTTAAAGGAGAGTATTTGTCATCTATTAGTGTCGGATTATTTAATAGTTTTAATGACGTTATTCGCCTATTTCCTTCAAGTACAACATACTTATTGCTGTCTTCGTTGGGTGTTACAATAATCAAATCGACGGGGCTAAGACCATTGGTTACAATATCGTCCACAAGAGAATATAATTTATCCCCTTGATCCTCTATCATCTTATCTATTGCTTCTTTTTGTGATGATAAAGGCTCAAATCTATAATTTTCCGTATTGACAAATAGTGATGTCAATTTTATCGTTCTTATAACCATGGCAAAACCAATACTTGTTAGTTTGCAAAGTTACTCATTTTTAGTGAAGTTAGCAGTATTTGAACAATAAAAATGCACAGGAATCTGCGATTTTGCAGGATGAAGTTTATTGTAAATCAATTCTAATCACTATCTTTGCATTGCAAAAAGGCGTTCTTTTGATTTAATGCAAGACGAGGTAAAATACAGAACTTCACTCGTTTCCAAATCGTTACCTATCAAGAAACTAATCTTTGCAATCTATTCAAATTCAGCGACAAAGGCAATTCAATATGCCTGCTTTGATGCCACGTGACGTTCTTTTCGATACCGCACTTCTTCGCTATTGCTTTGATGCCGTTCTTGCAGTTGGCGTAACAGGGAACTGGCAGCAGTTTGTCCCTTTCGGCCATGCCGTCGTATTTCTCGATGATGTGTCTGGCAACGTCCAACAACCGGATATTCGTTTCGACGCCTGTTTTCTGGCAGTTCGTGTCGATCCACAGATGCCCGTCGAACGAGGTGCGCAGGTTGGCTTTCGTCAGGTTCGCCATATCCGTCCAGCTCAAACCCGTAAAGGTGCAGAAGATGAACAGATCGCGGATCAGCTCGTAGCTTTTCTTTTTGAATGTGCCGTTGATCAGGAGTGTGATTTCCTCTTGGGTCAGAAAACCCCGTTTGGTCTCCTCCTTCGTGATGCTGTACGCGAAGAACGGGTCGCGCTGCAACAAACCGTTATTGACGGCCATATAGATTATTCCGGAACGGCATCATATAAGACCAGACCGTGTTGTTGCAGTGATTCTTTTCTACCCGCAGGAACAACTCGAAGTCCGTGATAAATGCCGGAGTAAGCTCTTTGAACGCGATGTCGCTGACCTTATACCGCTTTTCGACGAACTCCGAGAGGTGTTTGTACATGGTGCAGTATTTCCAATAGCTGCGCGGGCTTTTGAGCTTGCCCACCTGCTTCCCGTAATCCTCGTTGTGCTGACGGAATACCGCCAGTAGTGTTTCATGGTTCATCCCCAAACCGAGATAGGCGTTGCGCACTTTCTCGGCGGTAACATAATTATCCCGGTCGGCGATCTTCTGGTAGGCTTGGTTGATACCTACACGGATTTTATCCAGCATACGGTTGGTCTCCTGTGCAGCGATGCTGCGGCCGGAGACACGGCCTAACTCCACGTTCCACGACTTCTCCTCCACGTCCAGCTTGCAACTGAACTGGGCTATTTTGCCGTTTATCGTGATACGGCACATGACGGGAATAAGCCCGTCCTTTTTCGGGGCATTGCATTTCAGATAAAACAAAACTTTGAATGTCGATCTCATAACTCTACGATTTTTAATGAAACAAAATTATTACTTGTAGAGCTGTTCGACGAAATGCAGACCGCAGCGAATCAGTGCAATCGAGGCGGAAAACAGACTTTTTTCACGGCAGCAAGCCCAAAATCCGAAATCCGACCGTTTTTACAGTCGAAGATTCCCGAATCGTGCCTGTAATTCAGCGTTTTGAAATCCTCCCAAAACCGCCTTTACCATTCGGAACAGAGTAACGGGATGGTAACGCAACTCCGGTTTCAATTGGCTTTGAGAAGGGTTTCGCTTGGGTTCATCTTTGCAGTCAAATTCTCGCTAAAACCTTTATTTTCAACCTTCTTGAACCTATCCGCTCTAACTCTCGTTTTTATCACTATCTTTACCAATAAATTTCAAACGAAAGTTCTATGACACAAGATAATTCAATTGTAATTAGAGAATATTTGACGACAGATAAAGAAGTTGTAATGAATTTAATTAAATTAAACACACCCAACTTCTTTGCAAAAGAGGAGGTTAATGATTTGAGCAATTATTTGGATAAAGGAATAGAGCTCTATTATGTCTTGCTCGTTGACGGGGAAAGTGGTTGGATGCGGCGGGATAAATTTCGCAGAAAAAAGAACCATTGGAAAAATAAGTTGGGATATTATGCATCCCGACTATCAAGGCAAATCTTTAGGTAAAAAGCTTTTAAGATACAGAATTGAGGTTTTAAAGGCTATTCCCAGTATCAAAAAAATAACAGTCCGAACCTCGCAATTAGCATATAAATTCTATGAAAAGCAAGGATTCACACTGAATGAAATCAAACGCAATTATTGGGCTGACGGTTTTGATATGTATAGTATGCAATATAGCAATATAATGAATTATAATTGTAAAATATTCAATAGTAACGTATCATCCCACACGTTATTAACCTTCCGGCATACACGTTACTAACCTTTCAAACGTCTTGTTCTTTTTTTTAAAGGCCTTGTTCTTTTCAGAAAAGAACAAGACGTTTTCATTGAAAGAACAAGAGCTTTTTAAAATTTGACCTGTTGTTTTTTCCCATAACGGCATCTACATGCCGAAACGCCTTATTTTTCCTTCAGATCTTTCAGCCAGTCCGCAAACGCCCTGCCCGTCGGCATTCCGGCTGAAGGATATGCATTGTGAAATGTTTCAGCCGGAAAATATCCTTCAGAAAAACCAATTCCCTAAGAACTGGAAGAACACCGGTCTGGCTGAAGGATTCCAATCCCGGCTGAAGGATTCCCGAGCCCAATTCTTCAGCCGAAAAGCCGACGGGCAGGGCATTTGCGAGCAGGCTGAAAGATTTGAAGGATTTTTCAAGGTACTCTATATAGAGTATTATGAACGACCATATCTCACTGAAAAAAGTAAGATATCTTCGTGGAACATGTACGTGGTGTTACTTTGCTCGGAAACATATCTTACTTTGTCCACGAAGATATCTTACTTTTCTTTACAACAATACAGACCTCATTGCCGCCAAGCTAAAACAATAATACCAAAGCTTATCGCCAACCGAGGTGCCTCTAAACCGTTATCTCTGTTTCAAAGGCACATATTCCAGTTCTTCCAACACATTCTTGTATGCCGGACGAATAATGCGTTTTCCTTCAAAATTCAGCTCCTCATTGCGGTGTGCGCACCACCCCACGATACGAGCCATCGCAAACAAAGGTGTAAATATTTCCTGTGGCAGACCAATCATTTCATATACGAAACCTGAATAGAAATCGATATTGCTGGACACCGTCTTGCCGTTATTCTTAATCTTTCCGAACATAGCAATGGCACGTTCCTCCAACAATTCCAGGAAGGCAAATTCTTCTTCCTTACCTTTTTCTTTTGCCAAATCACGAGCCAATTCTTTCAACAAAATAGCACGAGGATCGGATATCGTATAGACCGCATGGCCGATACCATAAATCAGACCGGACTTATCATACGCTTCCTTATTCAACATACGGGTAAAGTAAGTATCAATTTCGTCCACATTGGTCCAATCCTTGATATTTTCCTGCAAATGATGGAACATATCCGCCACTTGGATATTTGCCCCTCCATGAAGCGGACCTTTCAACGAGCCGATACCTGCGGCTATGGCCGAATAAGTATCCGTACGGCTGGACGAAACTACACGGACGGTAAAAGTAGAGTTATTACCACCTCCGTGTTCAGCCTGAAGTACCAACAGCAAATCAAGCGTGCGCGCATCAAGTTCCGTATAATCCTTTTTTAACATATACAGGAAGTTTTCTGCGATAGACAGTTTTTCACGCGGATGACGGATATGCAACGAACGACCATACGTGGCATGGCGCAACATGTTATAAGCGTATGCAATAATGGTCGGGAACTTGGATATCAAGTCAATACTCTGACGCATCAGGTTATCACGCGAAGTATCATCCGCCTGCGGGTCAAAACGGTACATTTCAAGCACGCTACGGGCCAGAATGTTCATAATGTTATTTCCCTCCAGCTCAATGATATTCATTTTGGTCTTCTGTTCCAACGGAGTATTGTCATTAATCAACTCACAGAAAGAAGCCAACTCTTCCTTGTCAGGCAAATGACCGGACAATAACAGATAAGCCACCTCCTCAAAACCAAAACGTTTCTCCTTAATGATACTATGTGCCAAATCTTCCAAATCATACCCACGATAGAAAAGTTTGCCGGGAATCGGCTTCAATCCTCTGCCGGGAATACGTTCATACCCTACTACATTGCCTATCTTGGTCAACCCTACCAAAACACCGGTGCCATCTTCGTTACGCAATCCGCGCTTTACATCAAACTTCTTGAACAATTCGTTCTCAATCCGGGTCGCATTCTTCATTTCCTCGGAGAGTTTGTAAATGATATATTCTTTCTTCATATCCGTGAGTTTTTAGGAGTTTATTCTTTCTATTATTTCTTTTGTAAATGCCGACGTGCCAAGCGAGACACCTCCGGGCATAAAACGAGCAAGGTCATGTGTGGCACGTCCCTCGCCAAAACTGGATTCCAAGGCATTCACTATCAGCTCCGCCGCCTTATTCCAGCCAAAATGTTCCAACATCATGACAGCCGAGAGGATTAATGAACAAGGATTCACCACATCCTTTCCGGCAATATTGGGAGCCGTACCGTGAGTTGCTTCAAAAATGGCATGACCGGTATTGTAATTGATGTTCGCTCCGGGAGCAATTCCGATACCGCCTACCATGGCAGCCAACTGATCCGAGATGTAATCTCCGTTCAAATTCAAGGTAGCCACCACCGAATATTCTTCGGGAATCAATAACGTATTCTGCAAGAATGCATCGGCTATGCAGTCTTTTATCACCAACTTGCCTGACGCAATGGCATCTCCGAATTCACGTTCCGCCAGTTCATATCCCCATTTCTTGAAGCCGCCTTCAGTAAACTTCATGATATTTCCTTTATGCACCAACGTCACTGACGGCAAGCCATGCTCCAAAGCATATTTACATGCCGCACGTACCAGACGTTCCGTTCCTTCCTTCTTTGGACACCGGTTTCACGCCAAGAACGAAGAACTTTCGGGAAAGCGCACTTTAGCCACTCCCATTTCATCATGCAAAAAACGATAAAACTTCTCAGCTTCCGGCGTACCTGCTTCCCATTCTATACCTGCATAAATATCTTCCGTATTTTCGCGGAAAATATGCATATCCACCTTCTGAGGCTCTTTCACCGGAGATACCACTCCGCTGAACCAACGTACGGGGCGCAGACACACATACAGATCCAGCGTCTGGCGCAAAGCCACATTCAAGGAACGGATACCACCTCCTACCGGAGTAGTCAACGGACCTTTTATGCCCACACCATATTTCTTGAAAGCCTCCATCGTCTCATCCGGCAACCAGGAACCTGTTTCGTTGAAAGCACGTTCACCTGCCAGCACTTCTATCCATTCTATTTCGTGTTCGCTGCCGTATGCCTTTTTCACGGCTGCATTCACTATGGCTTGCATGGAGGGAGTGATTTCTACTCCCACTCCGTCTCCTGTAATATAAGGTACTGTCTTTTTCATCTTTTATCTTGCATTTAGAGCAGAGCCGGCACGGAACCAACCTATCTGCTGTTCATTATAAGTATGCTGTACTTCAAAACGATCCTGAGTGCCATCTTCATGGTGTAAAGTCACAGTCAGATTTCTTCCGGGAGCAAAGTCCGCCAATCCGCTGACGGTAATCAAATCATGTTCTTGAATCTTGTCATAGTCCGCTTTGTCTATAAAAGTCACCGCCAGCATTCCCTGCTTCTTCAGATTCGTTTCATGGATTCGGGCAAAACTCTTTGCCAAAATAACCTTTACATTCAGAAAACGAGGCTCCATAGCGGCATGTTCACGACTGGAACCTTCTCCATAATTTTCCTCCGCAACTACCATAGACCCGATGCCTTGCGCTTTATATCGCTTAGCCGCGCCCGATACACTCTCATAGGTATTTGTCAATCGGTTCCACACCTTGTTCGTTTCACCATTGAAAGCATTCACCGCCCCCATCAGCATATTATCCGAAATATTTTCCAGATGACCACGGAAACGCAGCCACGGGCCTGCCATCGAAATATGGTCTGTGGTACATTTACCTTGAGCCTTAATCAGTAAAGGCATATCCGTAAAATCCTTTCCATCCCATGCCGGAAACGGAGCCAATAACTGCAAACGCTGTGAGTCAGGATTCACCTTAATTTCTACCTGTGCACCGGCAGGAGCCAAATAACCGGGATTACCTTGAGTGAAACCTGCCGACGGCAATTCATCTCCCTCGGGAACGCTCAATTTCACCTTCTCGCCTTCTTGATTTATCAACGTATCTTTCAACGGATTGAAACATAAATCACCGGCAATAGTCAGAGCCAATACCAATTCAGGAGAAGCCACAAATGCATGTGTATTCGGATTACCATCGGCACGTTTGGCAAAATTACGGTTGAAAGAAGTGACAATCGAGTTCTTGCGGACAGGATCATCGGTATGGCGTTTCCACTGTCCGATGCACGGACCGCAAGCATTCGCCATAATAGTAGCCCCAATCTTTTGGAAAGCATCAATCATCCCGTCACGCTCGGCGGTAGCTCGAATCTGTTCAGAACCCGGATTGACAATCAAAGGAGCAGCCACAGCCAAATGTTTTTCAGCTACCTGACGGGCAATGGAAGCAGCCCGACTTAAATCCTGATAAGAGGAATTGGTACATGAACCTATCAGCCCGACTTCCATCTTACGCGGATAACCATTAACCAATACCTTTTCGGCAAACTCTGAAATAGGTGTTGCGGCATCCGGTGTAAACGGCCCGTTGATATAAGGTTCCAACTCGGACAAATTAATTTCAATCACACGGTCGTAAAAAGCAGAAGGATTGGCAACAACCTCAGCATCGGCACGTAAATCATTTGCCACTTTTCCGGCCATCTCTGCTACAGACTCTCTTCCGGTAGCTTTCAGATACACAGCCATCCGATCGTCATAGGGGAACAAGGATGTAGTAGCCCCCCACCTCTGCACCCATATTGCAGATAGTAGCCTTACCGGTTGCCGAAAGTGAAGCTGTCCCTTCTCCAAAATATTCTATAATGGCATTCGTTCCACCTTTCACGGTCAGAATACCGGCCAATTTCAGAATCACATCCTTTGGCGAAGCCCATCCATTCAAGCTTCCGGTCAAATGAACTCCAATCAGTTTCGGCATCTTTAACTCCCATTCCATACCGGTCATTACATCCACAGCATCGGCACCACCGACTCCGATTGCCACCATTCCCAATCCTCCGGCATTGGGGGTATGAGAATCCGTCCCCACCATCATTCCCCCGGGAAAAGCATAGTTTTCGAGTACCACCTGATGAATGATTCCTGCTCCCGGTTTCCAAAACCCGATACCGAAACGCGAAGAAACATCTCGTAAGAAATCGTATACCTCACGGTTGGTTTCCGTAGCCGTTGCAATATCGGGCCCCCGCTCCTTTATATGCCTGAATCAAATGGTCACAATGCACAGTAGAAGGTACGGCAGCGGAATCCTTTCCTGCATTGATAAATTGCAACAATGCCATTTGCGCCGTCGCGTCTTGCATAGCCACGCGATCGGGACGGAAATTCACATAGTCCTCGCCACGTTCATAATTCTTCAGTTGAGCATCATCATAAAGATGTGTATACAGAATTTTCTCAGCCAATGTCAGCGGACGCTGCAACACGGCTCTTACCCGACCTATCTTCTTTTCGAAAGAAGCATAAAAGGCCTTTAACATGTCCAAGTCATATACCATACCTTTTACCATTTATAATTATTACAGTTTTAAATCTATTTTATTTTTGGCAATATAGGAATAATATTTGAATTCTTGTGTAATCTATAATACGTTTAACAAAATAAAACATAAAGTCCTACCTAAAGGATTATTATTATCTTTGCAATTCTTATAGAAAAAAGCATCATTATGAACCAACATATACCCCTTTCTAATATAATTAACAAACTACAACGCAAAGAGTTGTTACTAAAATTAGAATATGATTACGAAAAAGAGACTTTCAGGCAACAGACTGAAGCTATGGGCATCGGGCGCAAAGTGAAACGGGGTATGTGCTGGTATCCTATATCGGCAGGCAGAAGCTATTATAACTCATTGAATCAATTGGTTGTAGAAGTTGAAAGGCAAGAAGACAAAGACATAGAACATGTATTTGAATTCGGCCGTCCGGTATGCTTTTTTACGCAAAATGCATCAGGCCAATTACATTATTTCAATTTTACGGCAACTGTCAACTACGTGGACGAAGACCGAATGGTAATCGTTCTCCCCTCGGCAGATGCATTGCTCAGCATACAGGCAACCGAGCGACAATTGGGAGTACAGCTTTATTTTGATGAAACCAGTTACCGGTTGATGTTCGAAGCGTTGGGACAAGTCCTCAAGGCAAAAGGGAATCGTCTGGCAGAGTTACGTGAGATTTTTCATGGCAACCAAAAGGCGGAAACTTTCAGTTTCGGCTTCACCCGTTTCCCCTGGTTAAACAATACGCAGGAGGAAGCAGTAAATAAAGTGATGCATGCCAAAGATGTTGCTATAGTCCACGGTCCGCCCGGAACCGGTAAAACTACCACATTGGTAGAAGCCATTTACGAGACCCTTCACCGGGAAAATCAAGTCATGGTGTGTGCACAGAGCAATATGGCTGTAGACTGGATTAGCGAGAAACTGGTGGACCGGGGTGTTCCCGTTCTCCGTATTGGTAATCCCATCCGCGTCAATGACAAAATGCTTGCTTTTACCTATGAACGCCGTTTTGAAAGCCATCCCGATTATCCGCAATTATGGAGTATCCGAAAAGCAATACGCGAGCTCTACGGACGTTCGCGCAAAGGAGCGGAGCGTGAGAATATCCGACAGAAAATAAACTCACTGAAAGACCGTGCCACCGAACTGGAAATTCGCATCAACGAAGCATTGTTCGGCGAAGCACGTGTGATAGCCTGCACACTGGTAAGTTCCGCCAACAGAATATTGACAGGACGCAAATTCAGTACCTTATTCATAGACGAAGCCGCACAAGCTCTAGAGCCTGCCTGCTGGATTGCCATCCGCAAAGCAGACCGTGTCATTCTGGCCGGTGATTATTGCCAGCTTCCTCCTACCATTAAATGCATGGAAGCAGCTCGTGGAGGATTAGACCGGACACTGATGCAGGAGATTGCAGACAACAAACCCGACACTGTATCCTTGTTAAAGGTACAATATAGAATGAATGATGAAATTATGCGTTTCTCTTCAGAATGGTTCTATCAGGGTGAACTGAAATCAGCTCCCGAAGTAAAATATCGGAGTATATTGGACTATGACACACCGATAGAATGGATAAATACGGAAGGAATGGAATGCAACGAAGAGTTTGTGGGTGAAAGCTTCGGCCGTATCAATAAAGAGGAGGCGGCACTCTCCATTTCCCAACTCACCAACTATATCAATAAAATAGGTAAAGACCGTTTTCTGGAAGAACGGATTGATGTGGGACTGATTTCTCCTTATAAAGCACAAGTACAATATCTCCGTCAACTGATAAAACGAGATACTTTCTTCAAGCCTTACCGACACCTTATCACCATCAATACGGTAGATGGTTTTCAGGGACAGGAACGAGACGTTATCCTCATCAGTTTAGTACGTGCAAATGAAGAGGGACAAATTGGTTTTCTAAATGACTTGCGACGAATGAATGTAGCAATTACACGTGCACGCATGAAACTTATTATATTAGGAGATGCCTCTACGCTGACGAAACATCCGTTTTATAAGAAGTTATACGAATATATCTTGGCGCTGCAAGAATAAAAGAAGGAGGGCAGAACTCCATGACACTCTTTTTCAGATTGTCATTCGTTTTGCTCTCCTTAAATATTTTTTATTAAAGCACGTTCTTCATTCCTCTACTTGATTTCCCGTTATCGGAACAAATAATATTCAGAATCACAAAAGAAGGGAAGCTCTCAGTTGTGGCATAATTTCAAATAATTATTAAGACAATTTACTCATAAACTTCTCTTTGTCCACAATATAACGTACATGTGTACCTTCTCCAATCACGCCCTTGCTATCTTGCGCCCGCACTTCAAAAGTAAGTTTTCTGCCTTCCACCTCTTTTAATACGGCAGTAGCCGAAACCGTGTCTCCCACAGCCGAGGGCTTGATATGAGTAGTGTTCATCATGGCCCCTACTGTAGTGGAACCTTCAGGCAACTCATCTGCCACGGCACTCATGGCAGCATTCTCCATCAACGCCACCATAGCGGGAGTGGCAAACACATTCAAATCGCCGCTACCCATGGTGGCAGCTACATTTTCTTTTGAAACGACAACAGTCGAAGTATAAGTTAATCCTGTTTCCATCATGCTATTTTTTATTCTAAATGCAAATGTAACTGAATATCGTATATCATACAAATCTATTTTTCCACATTCATCTTTTACTCTCTCATCAAAATCACAAAAAATGTATAACAGAAATACAAATTCACACTTCAACTGCCTGCCACAAAAATCATAATGTTTAAAAACCCCAAAGCTGTCCGGCCCTATGAAACATCCGCCTGTTTACCTAGCATAGCCTAGGGGATAATAAAATTACAACCAAACGCCGTCCTTATCTACCTTTACTTTAAGCTCTTTATCGATCTGTTTGTTTTCCAAATCAAGTATATACCATTCATTATCAGGTGTCACCACATAATCAGCATCATCTATCACATAATCTGAATATTTTTCCATAACCGATTTTTTTACCGCTTCCGGTAAATTTGCCACCTGTACATCCCAGCTTGTTCCCATCCATTCATTCCGCTCATTGAAATAAACCTCTTTCTCTTTGTTTTCATCTAAAATAGTAACTTCCTGCAAACCTTTTTCACGTTCTATTTCTACAATTGTCGCATTGGGATATTTCTGCTTGACAATAGCTATAATGCCGTTTGCATCAGGCTGCGGCAAATAATCATCATAATCTTCTTCGTGTCCGGTATCTACAACAGTTTTTACCAATATACCTGTAGACGAATAAAACAAATCCAGCTCGGATTCTCCTTTCTCCACCTCAATGACATAAAGAGTTTCCATTCCCTCACGAGTCAACTTATCCACATCATCCACCCGCCAGTCAGCATATTTGCCTGCTTTATGGGCAGCAAGTACAGGTTCGGGAAGATTTTCATAACGAACATCTGTTTCTGTCATATACCAGGCAGCCGATAACGGATTGAACCATGCAGAATGCTCTCCACCATCCCAATAAAATCTGCTACAGCATAATCACCTTTCAGCTCCCATTCCACGTCTTTGGCTTGCGGATATTTTGCATTAAATGCAGCCTGTACTTCTTTTGAAACCAAATGTGTGTTTTCAGGAACATCACTATTGTCATCATCACTACAACCACTAAAAGTTAGTGCAGCAAAAGCTGCGAAAAATAAAAATAACATCAATTCTTTTTCATAATTACATTGTTTTATAGTTTCTTTTTGATGCAAAATTCTTATAGGATTCTGAAAAGAAACTGAAATCATAGAGAAAAGTTCAAAAGACATTCGTCAAACAGCAAATAACAGAAAAACCATACCTAACAGCCCATTTGCACTGAAATGACCTTAAAGCCCCCGATACCTACTTTTAAATTCTTATAAAAGAAGAACTAATAAAGACAAAACAAAATCTCTTCCGAGGTTTTTATTACCTTTGCAATCCTATTTGAACAGAAACGAAAAAATATGATAGTTTGTATTGCCGAAAAACCTTCCGTAGCCCGTGACATAGCGGATGTACTGGGAGCAAAAACCAAAAAAGACGGATATATAGAAGGAAACGGATATCAGGTTACCTGGACATTCGGACACCTCTGTACTTTGAAGGAGCCTCATGAATACACTCCCTCATGGAAAGCATGGAGTCTGTCCAGCCTTCCTATGATTCCACCTCGTTTCGGCATTAAGCTAATCAGCGATCCGGGCATTGAAAAACAATTTCGTATTATAGAAGGACTGATGCAAAATGCCGATGAAATTATAAATTGCGGTGATGCCGGCCAGGAAGGAGAACTTATTCAACGATGGGTCATGCAGAAAGCAGGAGCACACTGCCCGGTGAAACGTCTATGGATTTCATCCTTGACTGAAGAAGCCATACGCGAAGGATTCAGCAAACTAAAAGATCAAAAAGAATTCCAACCTTTATACGAAGCTGGATTAAGCCGTGCTATCGGCGATTGGGTATTGGGCATGAACGCCACCCGGCTCTATACCTTAAAGTACGGACAAAACAGACAAATTCTATCGATAGGACGGGTGCAGACCCCGACTTTGGCACTGATAGTAAAGCGTCAGCAAGAAATAGAGAACTTCACTCCTCAACAATATTGGGTACTGGCTACTTTATACCGGGAAACCACATTCTCTGCCATCATCCGCAAAAGCGATGAGGAACTGGCTCAGGAAGAAAGCGATGCTAAAGAGAACCCCAAGAAAGCCAAAAAGGCTGAAGGGAACAGGGGAATTCCTCCCATCACCGATCTTGCTACCGGACAGGCACTTATGGAACGTATCAAAAATGTTCCTTTTACCGTGACAGAAGTAGCAAAAAAACAAGGCACAGAAGCACCTCCCCGTCTTTTTGACCTGACTTCCCTACAGGTGGAATGTAACAAAAAATTTGCTTATTCAGCTGACGAAACTCTAAAACTTATCCAGTCATTGTATGAAAAGAAAGTGACTACTTATCCTCGTGTAGATACTACTTTCTTAAGCGATGACATCTATCCCAAATGTCCCAATATCTTGGCGGGACTAACTCCATATACAGTATTTACCGCTCCGTTGGCAGGACAAAAGCTCATCAAGTCCAAAAAAGTATTTGACAATTCAAAAGTAACGGATCACCATGCCATTATTCCTACGGGACAACCTCCTGTAAATCTGACAGAAATGGAGAAACGGGTATTTGATTTGGTAGCACGCCGCTTTATTGCCGTATTCTATCCCGACTGCAAGTTTGCCACTACTACCGTAATAGGCGAAGCTGACAGTATAGAATTCAAAGCCACAGGAAAACAGATTCTAGATCCCGGATGGCGCGTTATCTTTGCCAAACCACAAACCAATCTGCCAGAAGGTATGACCGATCCCGATGCAGAAGCCCGTGAAAATGACGAAGAACACTCCTTGCCCGCTTTTGTGAAAGGAGAAAGCGGGCCGCATCTGCCCAAACTGGACGAGAAATGGACACAACCCCCACGGCCATATACAGAAGCAACTTTACTACGCGCTATGGAAACTGCCGGTAAGCTGGTAGATAATGACGAGCTACGCGATGCATTAAAAGAAAATGGAATAGGACGTCCGTCTACACGTGCAGCCATTATTGAAACCCTATTTAAACGCCATTATATCCGTAAAGAACGTAAAAATCTGATCGCAACCCCTACCGGAATAGAACTGGTGGGACTAATTCGCGAAGAACTGTTGAAATCCGCCGAATTAACGGGAATATGGGAAAAGAAACTACGTGAAATAGAAAAGAAAAGCTATGATGCAACGACTTTTCTAAATGAATTAAAGCAAATGGTAAGTGAAATAGTACACAGCGTTTTAAGTGATAATACAAACCGCCGCGTCACCACAATAGAGGAAACAGCAACGAAAACTGCAACAACCTCTACGGTCAAACAGCCGAAAAAAAAGGCAGGGACCTCACGAAAAAACGCTTCTTCAGCCACGCCCGCTCCCACTATCCCATCCGATAACGAATTGGTGGGAAAATCCTGCCCGCTATGTGGCAAAGGAACGATTATAAAAGGAAAAACCGCGTATGGCTGCTCAGAATGGAAAAACGGGTGTACCTACAGGAAGCCTTTCTGATAATCACATTTTCCTTGTACGAAGCCAAACAAATTTGTATATTATAGAATACAAACAAGTCTGTACCCGGAGAAGCATTGCGCCAGTCTATGAAAAACAATATGCACAATCTTCCCGAACAAATCTATGGCTCCTTTTAGCATACAAAAGAAAGTTCTTCGGGTAAATAACCGCTTCGGATACGCCATTCCTGCGGATAGAGGTTATTAGCCCGATTGCCAATGTTCTTGGCAAATCCTAATGGAATGTTTTTATAAGTCAAAAGTATATAACCACGCGGAACAGAAGCATCCAATGTGATCGCTTCTTTACGCAAATAAGCAATAGCCTGTTCATAGGTCAATTCAAAACGAGAGAAACCATCATGATTCAGCAATGTGCTCATTGCCAACGAATGATCCGGTATAACGTCTTTTCCTTTCAACTCACCTATAGTAACACCCGCATGAACAACTTTTAATTCCTGACGGAACAGATCATATTCTGAAAGATGGACATTGGGGAAGGCTATCACCTTCGTGCCTCTTACCTCAAATCGGAAATCCTCCGCCTGCTTTAACCAACTTTTTACTTCTTTGGGAAAAGGAACAACCTGAGACAAGCTCCCCTTTTCTCCTTTTCTCTTCTTTTTTGTTATTTTCTCTTTGTCATCCTGACAACGAATACAAGGAACAACATGAGAAATGGCAGCACTCTTCCTCAATACAGCCAAGAAAAATCCTTCTCCTTTCACTCTATGAGGCAAAAAACGATAAACAGGAAAATCCTGTCCCGCCAAATTTCCTATTATCCCCCATTCCGACGCCACTGGCACTTTCAGTATCTCCGCACCCAATTCATCAGCAATCCAAGCCACATTTTCCTCATCTTCTTCCCTATTATAAGTGCAGGTACTATAAATCAGCAGACCACCGGGTTTCAAAGCCGGCCATATATCCGCTAAAATCCTACGCTGACGTTGCCAACAAACCTGCACATTGTCCGTACTCCATTCCTCTACAGCCACAGGATCCTTCCGGAACATCCCCTCACCGGAACAAGGCACATCTGCCAAGACAACATCAAACACCTCTGTCAAAGAAGTGAAATCGGCCGGATCGTTGTTCGTCACCACAACTTCTGCATTTCCCCACTTTATCAAATTTTCAGCCAATACCTGAGAACGGTTACGCATCACCTCATTAGCCACCAACAAACTACCTACGGGGAGAACTGAACGCGCATGAGTAGACTTGCCACCGGGAGCAGCACACAAATCGAGCATCACTACAGGTCCGGTAATATAAGTGCGTAATACCTGTTCCACAAACATGGAAGATGCTTCTTGCACATAATAGCAACCAGCATGAAACAACGGATCGAATGTAAAAGTGGGCCGTTGCGATAAATAAACCCCTGCAGATGCCCAAAGTACCGGTTCTCCTGCAACTTCCCCACTCCACTTCGTACGATTGACACGAATACTGACAGGAGGCTCCGTCTGCAAAGCCGCTTCCAACGCGCGATAAGTTTCTTCTCCCATCCATTCCAGGGTTCTTGCTCAAATTCTGATGGTAATTTCATGTTCCTTCCTTTTTATGTTACAAAAATACGATGATATTTTGGGATTATCAGAAAATTTTCTGTCTATTTGCAACCTATTTCCTTATTCGTTCCGTCTAACTAGCAGAAAACAATAATAAAGATATAAAAACATGAAACAGTTACTTTTTATTTTGACCTTACTCATAGGGACTTGCTTCGCAACCCATGCCAAAACAATCAAATTAGTACCTTCAGCCCTTGACAGCACTCGGATGGATACAGTCGTTATAAGCAACCTGCAAGATGTAGATGAAGATCAGAATGCTGCCATGCATGACATTAGTTCGGATTTCGGTGATTGGAATAGCGGTCCTCCTACTTCGGTAGCAATTGTCGCACTCATCATCTGTTGTGGACTCCCTTTCTTTATCGTAGCTATTGTACTTTGGTTCAGGTACAAGAACAAACAAGCCAAATACAAACTGGCTGCAGAGGCTCTGGCAGCAGGACGAACCATTCCGGCCGAACTGTTCAATGACCCCGAAGAACAAGGAAATGCTGTAATGACAAAGGGGATCAAGAATATATTCTTAGGCATTGGTTTGGGAGTATTCCTTTGGGTACTGACAGAAGAAGAAGGATTGGCAGCTATCGGATTCCTTATTTTCTGTATGGGGTTGGGACAAGTATTGATAGCTTACACTACCACTCCACACAAAAAGAAAAAAGATGATCCTTTCCCTCCTACCCGAATAAACCAAGATGAAAACGGAGTCAGATCAATGAAAATTGAAAATATTGAACTGGGACGTAACAAAGAGACCAAAGAAACACAAAACATAAAGAACAATATAGACACTCCCTACAACGAAGAATAAAAATGAGCCAAATCAACGACATAGCGTTGGTAGCACAAGTGGTGGTCTTTAAAAACACCCGGGCGTTTGATACTTTGGTCAAAAAGTACCAATCGCCCATCAGGCGTTTTTTCCTGCACCAAACATTGGGAGATACAGAGCTCAGCGATGACTTGGCACAGGAAACTTTTATAAAAGCATACACCAACTTGGCTTCATTTAAAAATTTGTCCAGTTTCTCCACATGGCTTTACCGTATTGCTTATAATATATTTTATGACTATATTCGCAGCAAAAAAGAAACGTCCGGACTGGAAACTTGGGAAATAGACGCTGTTTACCAAACAGAACAAAGGCAAGTAGGTGAACACATGGACATATATCGGGGATTGAGCCAATTAAAAGAGGTAGAGCGAACCTGCATCACCTTATTTTTTATGGAAGATCTTCCGATAGAAAAAATTGCAGTGATTACAGGAATGCCTGCAGGAACAATCAAGTCCCATTTATCACGCGGAAAAACAAAATTGACAACTTTCTTAAAACAGAATGGTTATGATGGAAAACGATGATACATTAATTAAGAATTTCATGCTTGCCAACAAACATGAAATTGAGGACAATGGATTTTCACGCGGGGTTATCCGCCGCCTCCCCCAACCAGCCCAATGGTTATCGGATATACTCAGTGTAACTTGCGCCATTGTCTGTTGTGCATTATTCTACATTTTCAATGGCTTTGAAATTCTATGCCAGACAATCAGTGACATAGTTACTTCCCAAACTTATTATTTGGTAAGTGATACTAATTTCCAATCACTGGTTATCGCCACTGCGGTTCTTATCATCATCGGCTTACAACGTGTATGCAGCCTGAAATGGTGAAAACTGAAATAGAACTAGGGTCATGCTCGGAAAAAGAAAGATTTTGTGTACTTTTGCAATCTATAAAATGAATATCCGAACATGAAACAATATTTAGACCTATTAAACCGTATCCTGACCGAAGGTGTTCACAAGGAGGATCGCACCGGTACAGGAACCATCAGCGTATTCGGTCATCAAATGCGCTTCAACTTGGAAGAGGGTTTCCCTTTGGTCACCACCAAAAAGCTGCATTTAAAATCCATCATTCACGAACTTCTGTGGTTTCTGCAAGGGGATACCAATGTGAAATACCTGCAAGACAACGGGGTACGCATCTGGAATGAATGGGCCGATGCAAACGGAGACTTAGGACATATCTACGGCTATCAATGGCGTTCCTGGCCAGATTACAATGGAGGCTTTATTGACCAAATTTCCGAAGCAATAGAAACGATCAAGCATAATCCGGATTCACGACGCATCATTGTCAGTGCATGGAATGTAGCCGATTTAAATAACATGAATCTTCCCCCTTGCCATGCTTCAATTCTACGTTGCCAACGGACGTTTAAGCCTACAACTTTACCAACGCAGTGCAGATACATTCCTGGGAGTACCTTTTAATATCGCCTCCTACGCATTGTTGCTGCAAATGGTAGCACAAGTTACCGGATTACAGACCGGTGATTTTGTTCATACACTAGGTGACACACATATCTATACCAACCACTTGGAACAAGTAAAACTTCAATTGAGCCGTGAACCCCGTCCCTTACCTCAAATGAAAATCAACCCGGATATCAAGAATATATTCAGTTTTAAATATGAAGATTTTGAATTGGTGAATTATGATCCATGGCCACACATTGCGGGTAAAGTATCTGTTTAGCAGTTATGGTGAATAGGCTGCACAAGCTTATTCATCACTTACCACTAATATCACTAAACATTCACCACTAACCACTCATCACTATGAATATTTCAATTATAGTAGCAATAGCACGCAACCACGGCATTGGATTTGAAAATAAATTATTATATTGGCTTCCCAACGATTTGAAACGTTTTAAAGCTTTAACAACCGGACATACTATCATCATGGGACGCAAAACCTTTGAATCACTTCCCAAAGGAGCACTTCCCAATCGCCGGAATATTGTATTAAGCCGCCGGGAAGGAGCAGTCTTTGCCGGAGCTGAATGTTTCCCTGCATTGGAAATCGCTTTATCCCACTGCAAAGAAGAAGAAGAAATATTTATTATAGGCGGTGCAAGCTTGTATAAAGAGGCAATGCATATAGCCCAACAATTATATATCACATTTATTGATGACACATCCAAGGAAGCTGATGCTTATTTTCCCGAAATAAAGAAAGAGGAATGGAAAGAAACAGGCAGAGAAGATCACCCGACAGATGAAAAACATCTCTACCCGTATAGTTTTATTAATTATAGCCGGATAAAGTAACGATTAATCTTCATCAGCTAAATCGAGGATAGGCATTTGTCTCTTGATAGCCTCATTAAAAGATATAATAGTTTCTGAACGAGCCAAGCCCAATGGTTGCAACTTATCATGAATTATGCTAAGCAAATGATGATTGTTCTTTGCATAAATCTTGATAAACATATCATATTGTCCCGTAGTGAAATGACATTCTACGACTTCAGGAATATTTTTCAAAGCCTCTGTCACTGAATCAAATTGTTCCGGATCTTTCAGATAAAGACCAATATATGCACATGTCTCATATCCGATCTTTTCTGGATCAATAACATATTCAGATCCCTTAAGAATTCCCAGATTAGTTAATTTCTGAATACGCTGATGAATGGCTGCACCGGATACATTGCAAGCACGGGCTACTTCCAAAAACGGAATACGAGCATTACTGGCTATCAACCTCAAAATCTGCTCATCCAAACTGTCTAATTGATGATGTCCCATTCTTTTTAGTTTAATTTTCTGCAAAGATATGACTTTTCCCGACAATATTCGTGCGATTCATAACTTTTATTGTATAAATACCAATAATTTAATAGAATGTCCTATCTTTGCAGAAAATGCAAAGACGATGAAAAAGACATTTATTTTTACCTTGTGCAGTTTATTCAGCATGACTGTAAACGCTCAAAATTTCAGTGATTATTTCGAAGATAAAACACTTCGGGCAGATTATATTTTTACCGGAGATGCCAAAAAACAAGAAGTATATCTGGACGAACTGTCAAGCCTTCCGCAATGGGCAGGACGCAAGCATCATCTAGCAGAACTTCCTTTGGCAGGCAACGGTGAAATCACAATGAAAGACAAAGCAACAGGAGAAACCATTTATCGAACGTCATTCTCTAGCCTTTTCCAAGAATGGGTAAGCGAAGAAGAAGCAAGTAGGATAAAAAGAGGCTTCGAGAATTCTTTTCTTTTGCCTTATCCCAAAAAAGAAGCAGTAGTGACCATATCTCTAAAAGATGTATATCATAAAGTAAATGCCTCACTCACACATGAAATAATCCCCAATGATATTCTGATCCATCAGAGGGGAACAAACCATATTACCCCTCATCGCTATCTTCTGCAAAACGGAAATGCCGCAGATTGCATCGATGTAGCAATCATGGCAGAAGGATATACAGAAAAAGAGATGGATATATTTTATAAAGATGCCCAGACAGCGTGTGACGCCCTGTTCAGTCATGAACCTTTCAAGAAACTGAAGGACAAATTTAATATTGTCGCTGTGGCAAGCCCTTCGGAAGACAGCGGAGTCAGCATACCGGGACAAGGCAAATGGAAATCTACAGCTGTAAGTTCACATTTCAACACGTTCTATTCCGACCGGTATCTCACTACCAGTCGGGTAAAAAGTATTCATAATTGGTTGGCTGGAATTCCTTACGAGCATATCATTATTCTAGCCAATACAGACACCTATGGAGGAGGTGGCATCTATAACTCATATACACTGACCACAGCCCATCATCCTGATTTTCAACCGGTTGTAGTCCATGAATTCGGCCATAGTTTTGGAGGATTAGCAGATGAATATGCATATACCGAAGCCCCAAGCCCGCAATATCCATATGAAGTGGAACCTTGGGAGCCAAATATCACCACATTAATTGATTTCGACAGTAAATGGAAAGATATGATTCCGGAAGGTACTGCCATACCTACTCCGGTAGCTACAGAAAATGCCGACTTATACACCAAGGTGGGTGTCTATGAAGGAGCAGGCTATACACAAAAAGGACTTTATCGTCCTACTACCGAATGCAGAATGAAGATAAACGAAGCACCTGCATTCTGCCCGGTATGCCAACGTGCATTAGAAAGACTAATAAACTTTTATACTGCGAAATAGGTTCATAACTTAAGACTAAACAAAGACAGATAAAATGATTGAAATTAAACAAGTAAAAACACAAGATGAGGTTAATTATACCTTTGTGGAAAAATTAATGCATACGGCATTCCCTCAAGAAGAACGCCGTGATACCGTACAGCAGAGAGAATATTCTGATAATAATCCCCGGTTCTGCAACAACATTATTTTAGAAAACGGTAACAGCATTGGTATGATCAGCTATTGGACAATGGGAGATTTTTACTATATCGAACATTTCGCTATTGATCCCAGCCTCAGAAACGGAGGTTATGGAAAACGTGTGCTGGAAATGATAAAAAAACAGTTAAAAGGTCCAATTGTATTGGAAGTAGAGGAGCCTAATGATGAAATGAGCACACGCCGTATTCACTTCTATAAACGTTTGGAATTCACTTTACATAAAAAGCCCTATATACAACCTCCCTACCGTAAGGGAGATAGCGGCCTACCAATGCTCTTAATGACCTATGGGGATATAGATATGGAAAGTGATTTTGAGAAAGTTAAAAAGACCCTTTACAAAGAAGTTTACGGACAAGAGATCTGAACATTCTTTTTCTTCAATTCCCTGAGCCACCACACAGGAGTTTGTCCTCAAAAAATCCATTGTACGTACTATTACTAGCCATAGGTAACGGATAAATTCGTCCATAACAAATAGAATGGAAAACATAAAAAAAGGAAGCTGTTAAAAACAGCTTCCTTTTTTTTATCTATGCTTATATAACTATTACTGACGTTGAGTAGCTGAATAGTTTATTTTCAAAGCGTAAGCTTGACGAAGTGCCTGCTTTACATCCTGTACAATACCCATCTTTGTATCTTTATCAACTTTCAAGGATACTGTCATAAATGGCTGGTCTTCTTCTTTCATATTCTCACGTTCCTGATAAATGTAGTCCTGAACTTCTGACACTTCAGCAAACTTATCATTCAACTGAATACGACTTTCAGCACCCATTTTCTTTTGGAATTCCGGCAACGGTTTACCTATATAAATAAAGGAAACCAACGACTTCTTTTCCAACTTTTCCAATTCTGTTCCTTGAGGAACCTGAAATTGAACCTTCAATGTAACCTCACGCATGGTTGTTACAATCATAAAGAAGAACAACATGGTAAAGATAAGGTCAGGCAATGAAGAGGTATTCAACTCAGGCATTCCACGTTTACCTGTTTTATTAAATTTTCCCATTACTTACCTCCATACTTTTTAGGTTCAGCTTCAGAAATCTTCTGCGGATAATATTCACGAATAGCTGTTCATCTTCGTTGCACTCATTATAAAGCTTTCCAAATTTAGCTTTACCTAGTTCATTACGAAGTTCATTATACGCAGCAACCAATTCATTTTGCACATCAATATATGCTTGATAGCTAGTTCCAACGTCATTCTGAACAGAGATTACATGATTTTCCGTAATCATACAATCACCCAGCAAAGGAATATTCTTTCTATGCTTTTCAGGCAGATTTTCATCATCATACGGATTGGCTATAAACTCTTTTGCCTTTTCTTTCAATTGCTTCACATCAATATAGTCCGTACCACACATCAGCTGGTTGTCTTTATTCAGACGGACTTGAAGGATGTTTCGTTCCTTTACAATAATATCATCATCTTTCTGATCCTTGTTTCGGGAGGAGGCGGAAGCCGTCTCGCCAAACCACGGTCAGTATCCATTGATGTTGTTATCAGGAAGAAAATAAGCAACATAAAGGCAATATCAGCTGTTGAACTGGAGTTAATTCCAGGTACGCCTCTTTTTTTTCTTGCCATTTTACTTACTTCGTTTTAAATTATTTAATCAATGTAGATAATATTATCTTTTAAAGATACCGCTCAAGTTTACTAAAGTACCGATTGCAGCCACACCAAACAAGAAATAAATGGAGTAAATCAGCATATCAGTAATTTTCAACCAACCTGTATCAGTGTAAGCACTACCATCGGCCAAAACAACAGGAGAGTCAGAACCCATACCGTAAGAAACGACCAATACTACCACAAACAAGACCAAGCCGATCAAAGACTTTATTGCACTTTTAGGATTATCTCTCAAGGCAGCGCCAAATTGTGCTATCGCACCAATTACAGTTACTGCCACACATATTCCAAACATTGCATACATTAAGTAAATCAATGTTTCCGTATGTTCAGGTGCATTATATTCACCTACCGGATTATTGTATCCTACAAAATAGAACATTCCCAGCACGACAAGAATCAGCGCAAAGCAAATGTACATTATGTAGTAAGACACTTTATATGATAACTTAGCCATCTCCTAATTATTTTTTGTATTTCAAGTTATATTTAGTGATCATATCCAACAAAGTGATAGAAGAGTCTTCCATTTCACTTGTCAAACCTTCAATCTTAGAAAGGATGTAGTTATAGAATACCTGAAGAATCAATGCTACAACCAAACCGAAGATAGTAGTAATCAAAGCCACTTTCATACCACCAGCTACAACTGTCGGAGAAATATCACCAGCCTGCTGAATCTTATCGAACGCCATAACCATACCGATTACAGTACCCAAGAATCCCAAAGACGGAGCCATTGCGATGAACAATGTAATCCAAGAACATCCTTTTTCCAAATAACCGGCTTGAACTCCACCGTAAGAAACAACTGAACGTTCTACTACATCAATACCTTCATCTATTCTCATCAAGCCTTGATAACAAATAGAAGCGACCGGACCACGAGTATTGCGACATACAGTTTTAGCAGCTTCAACATCACCTTTTTCCAAAGCAGCCTCAATGTTAGCCATCAACTTCTTTGTATTCGTTTCAGCCAAGCTCAAATAAATGATACGTTCAATACAGAAAGCCAAACCTAAAACCAATGCGATAGCTACCAATGACATGAAGCTGGCATCACCTTCAATAAATTTGGTTTTTAACTCTTTGTGAAGACCACCACCTTCTTCAACCACTGCTGCTTCAGTAGTCTGTTCTGTTTGAGCCGGAGCTGCGTCTTGAGCCATAACAGGCTGAACTGATCCTAAAGTAAGGACTCCCATCACTGCAAGAATTGCAAATAACTCATTGTGTGTCTAATTTTTAAGATTAATTAATTAATTGTTATTTATTTGTTTTAATTGTCTTCCAGTCTGTTGTGCTTTCCATTACAATGCGGAGAGAGCGGGATTCGAACCCGCGAAACACTTTTGGCGTTTACACGCTTTCCAGGCGTGCCTCTTCAACCACTCGAGCATCTCTCCTTTTCGGGCGACACAATACTATCTTTTTTAAAATCGGGTGCAAATTACAAAGAAAATCGGGAACTGCAAGCGATTTCAGCTACAAATGTATTCTTTTTTTTCGTCTTACGTAGAATTAGCCCTGCCAATATTTAAATTACCTATCAAAATTAATAAACTTTAAAAACTTATTCAGCCATTTTGAACACTTTTAAAGCATTATTGGCAGTAATTCTATCCACATCTTTAAAATCCAGACCATAGATTTCGGCAAGTTTCATCGCTACATTCTTTATATAAGAAGACTCGTTCCGTTTTCCCCTGAAAGGCACAGGAGCCAAATAAGGAGAATCCGTTTCAAGAACAATTCTGTCTAAGGGGATATGAGGTAAAACCTCAGCCAGACTACTCTTCTTGAATGTAACGACTCCATTGATTCCAAAGAAAAAACGAGCATACTCTAAAACCTGCCCTGCTTCCTCCAGAGCACCCGTAAAACTATGAAAGATACCGCTTAACTCAGTTTTTTTATAAGGTTCCATCACTTCAAACAACTCCGGAAAAGCTTCACGGCAATGCAACACCAAAGGCAGATGATATTCCAATGCCCATTGAATCTGTATATCCAACGCCTTCTGTTGTTCTTTCAAATATGTCTTATCCCAATACAAATCCATTCCCACCTCACCTACAGCCACAAAAGGATGTTCACCGGAAAGCAGCTTTTTCATCTCATAAATACGGAATAACGAATCAGCCCCAACAGAAGTCGGATGAAATCCAATCATAGGAAAACAATACCCCTTATATGCCGTACAGACATTCAACATCGCTTCCACCGTGGTGTCATCAATATTGGGCATAAAGACTTTAGATACTCCGGAATCCCGAGCACGTTCTATCACAGCCGGCAAATCCTCATCAAACTCCTCAACAAACAAATGAGAATGCGTGTCAATCATATTATACTTTTCTATTCATTAAATGACAAACAAAAGACTTCAGCTCTTCTTCTTTCAGAAGGCACAGCCATACTTTCCAACAACGAAAGCCCCTCGACATAATAAGCGTTAATCTTTTCTTCACAAATTCCGCCGATGCCTATCTTATCATAAAGAGCTGTTACAGCTTTTATCTTTTCTTCCGGACAAAAAGCAGTAGAAGCTATCCATTTTTCCAACTCCTTCCGTTGTATCCCATCTGCCAAAGCCAACGCATTGATCAGCATAAAAGTCTTCTTATTGCATAAAATATCTCCACCTATATTTTTTCCAAACACTTTCGAATCCCCATACACATCCAGATAATCATCCTGTAACTGGAATGCCAATCCCATTTTGATACCGAAATCGTATAATTTGCGGGCATCATCTTCCGAAGCCCCCCCTAATACAGCACCAATTTTTAACGCAGCAGACAAAAGTACCGATGTCTTTAAACGAATCATCTCCATATATTCGGGAACAGTAACATCATTCCGGGTTTCAAATTCCATATCCCACTGCTGTCCTTCACAAATTTCCAAAGCAGTCTGACTGAAAATATCCATTACTTGCTTCAAATAACGCTCCGGACAATTGTTCATCAGCCGATAAGCCAACACCAGCATGGCATCTCCCGAAAGAATAGCCGTATTCTCATCCCAAACCTTATGCACGGTAGGCTTGTTTCTGCGCATATCCGCACAATCCATCAAATCATCATGCAACAATGTATAATTATGATAAGTCTCTATACCTGCCGCTTGTGGTAAAATATCATCCACATTCTCTTTGTAAAGCTGATAGGAAAGCAACATCAAAACAGGACGGATACGTTTACCGCCTAATGACAAGACATACTCTATAGGAGCATACAATCCTTTTGGTTCGCGCACATAAGGCATCGTAGCAAGATAAGTATTTACCTTTTCCAATAACTGGTCTGCAGAAAAAGCCATAAATTATTTTGATTAAGGGGTTCTAGAAAAAGAGGCTGCTTTTTAAAGGCAGCCTCTTAATTAAGATATTAAAGTATTTTATTACTGTAATTTGAAAGTTACAGGCACTGTATATTTCACACGTACAGCTTTACCACGCTGTTTGCCAGGTTTCCATTTCGGCATGGTCTTGATTACACGGAGTGCTTCCTTATCCAAGTAGGGGTCTACACTACGCACAACCACCGGGTCAACGATAGAACCGTCCTTATTAACGACAAACTGAACGATAACCTTACCTTGCACACCGTTTTCCTGAGAAATAGTGGGGTATTTAATATTCTTACCCAAGAACTTCAAACATTCAGCCATACCTCCGGGGAATTCAGGCATTTCCTCTACAACTTGGAATATCTGCTGTTCTTCAGGTTCTTCTTCTTCCACTTCTACCGGAACATATTTAACTTCCACAGCCTGACCTGTTTCTTCAGAAGCCTGAATGGCAGTTTCTTCTACTTTAGCATCGTTTTCAACGATCTGAAGCACTTCTTCTACCTTAGGAGCTTCGGGAGGAGGAGGAGCTTGTTTTTGTTCCTGTTCCGTAATAGGGATAATTTCTTCTTCAAATACGACATCGGTTATACCTGTTTCCGTAGTCACTTGCTTGTCGCGATCAGTCCATTCGAAAGCAAACATGAGAGCAAGGATAAACACATAACCGATAAGCAGCCAGGTACTCTTTTTACCTTCGAGATCTGCTTTAGGCGATTTTTTAACTTCCATAAATTGTGTTTTAAAATTAAGTGTTTCTCACTGAGGGCAAATGTAACACAAATCTTTTAAATAAAAAGTATTTTCACATGAAAAATATGCTAATTCATTTTATTTTCATCCGATTTCATAGACATACACCCAACTTTTATCTATCTTTGAAGCGTTTTTAGTAGTCACCTATACATTAATTATATATGAAAAAAATAACTATTGCCATTGACGGTTTTTCATCATGTGGAAAAAGCACTATGGCCAAAGACTTGGCACGTGAAATAGGATATATCTATATTGATAGCGGTGCCATGTATCGTGCTGTTACATTATATAGTCTACAGAAAGGGTTCTTTTCGGAAAAAGGTATCGACACCGAAGCGTTAAAAACAGCAATGCCCGATATACATATCATTCCGGTTGAATCCGGAAACACAACGTCCCATGACTTTTCTGAACGATACAAATGTAGAGGATGCCATCCGCAGCATGGAGGTTTCTTCTCATGTAAGCCCTATCGCCGCCTTGGGCTTTGTACGTGAGGCTTTGGTAAAACAACAACAGGAAATGGGAAAGGCCAAAGGAATTGTCATGGACGGAAGGGACATTGGAACCGTTGTTTTCCCCGATGCCGAACTGAAAATATTTGTAACCGCCTCGGCTGCCATACGTGCACAGCGCCGTTATGATGAATTAAGGAGTAAAGGGCAAGAGGCCTCTTATGAAAAAATTCTGGAAAATGTGGAAGAGCGTGACCGTATAGACCAAACCCGTGAAGTCAGCCCGTTACGGCAAGCGGATGACGCTATCTTATTAGACAACAGCCACATGAGCATTGCCGAACAGAAAGAGTGGCTGACCGAAAAATTTCAAGCAGCTATAAATGGTTAACATAGAGATAGACGAAGGATCTGGGTTCTGCTTTGGAGTCACTACGGCCATCCGTAAAGCAGAAGAAGAACTGGCAAAAGGAAACACTCTTTATTGTCTGGGAGACATTGTACACAACGGACAGGAATGTGAACGCCTAAAAAAAATGGGGCTTATCACAATCAACCACGAAGAGTTTGCCCAATTACACGATGCCAAAGTACTGTTGCGCGCACATGGAGAACCTCCTGAAACATACGCTATAGCCCGTACCAACAACATCGAGATCATTGACGCCACCTGTCCGGTAGTATTACGCCTCCAAAAGCGCATCAAACAGGAGTATGATAATGTTCCGGCAAGTCAAGACACACAAATCGTGATTTATGGCAAGAACGGTCATGCCGAAGTACTGGGGCTGGTAGGTCAAACTCATGGAAAAGCAATTGTCATAGAAACACCTGCTGAAGCTGCTCATCTGGACTTCACCAAAGACATACGCTTGTACTCCCAGACAACCAAGTCTCTGGAAGAATTCTGGCAAATCATAGAATATATCAAGGAGCATATCTCACCCGATGCCACTTTTGAATATTACGACACAATCTGCCGGCAAGTGGCCAACCGGATGCCTAACATCCGCAAATTTGCAGCAGCACATGATCTGATCTTTTTTGTCTGCGGACGAAAAAGCTCAAACGGAAAGATCTTATATCAAGAATGCAAAAAGATCAATCCGAATTCATACCTCATTGACCAGCCGGAAGAAATAGACCGGAACTTGCTCGAGGACGTCCGTTCCATCGGCATTTGTGGAGCGACTTCCACCCCCAAATGGTTGATGGAAGAATGTAAAAAAGCAATCTTAAACGAAAAATAGACCAATAAAAAATAGAAAATTATCGTTGTCCAACTGATAATTTGTTAACTTTGCGACATAAAAATATTAAAATGGGTATTTATGGGAACGATTAAAAGTATTGGTATTTTAACCTCTGGAGGAGATGCTCCGGGAATGAATGCTGCCATTCGTGCAGTCACACGTTCTGCCATCTATAACGGCTTGAAAGTATATGGCATTTATAGAGGTTACAAAGGATTGGTAACAGATGAAATTCAGGAATTCAAAAGCCAAAATGTTAGCAACATCATACAAATGGGAGGTACCATTCTGAAAACCGCCCGTTGCAAAGAATTCACGACACCCGAAGGACGGGCACAAGCTTACGAAAATATGAAAAAGCACGAGATTGATGCTTTGGTCATTATCGGCGGTGACGGTTCGTTGACCGGTGCACGTATCTTTGCTCAGGAATTTGATGTGCCTTGTATCGGTCTGCCCGGAACGATTGACAACGACCTGTATGGAACCGACACCACCATCGGCTATGATACAGCTTTGAACACAATTTTGGATGCAGTAGATAAAATCCGTGATACGGCAACTTCTCACGAACGCTTATTTTTTGTTGAAGTGATGGGACGTGATGCAGGTTTCCTGGCATTGAACGGCGCTATTGCCGCAGGTGCAGAAGCAGCTATTATTCCGGAATTCAGCACAGAAGTTGACCAATTGGAAGAATTCATCGAACATGGTTTCCGCAAATCCAAGAGCAGTAGCATCGTATTAGTAGCCGAAAGCGAACTGACCGGGGGTGCAATGCACTATGCCGAACGTGTGAAGAACGAATATCCGCAATACGATGTGCGTGTAACGATATTAGGACATTTACAACGTGGCGGACGCCCCACAGCGCATGACCGAATCATTGCCAGCCGTATGGGAGTGGTCAGCATCCAAGCACTATTGGAAGGACAACGTAATGTAATGATTGGTATTGATGATGATAAGATTGTTTATGTACCTTTCGCTAAAGCTATAAAGAACGACAAGCCTATAGACAGAGAATTGGTGAATGTACTTCACGAACTTTCTATCTAATTTCATCCACCACAGACAATAAAAAAAACGCAGATTTAATGAATAATCATAATCTGCGTTTTTTGTTTTGCCTGTTGGTAGCAAAACCTTATTTCAAGGTTGAGAAATAAGCATCCAATAACTTTTTGGCAGCAACAAACGAAGTCAGTTTGCCATTCAGCACCTCTTCCTCTTTTGCAGCCAACATAGAAATTATCTTTTCATTATTATAGAAACTATCACGCAAATGCTCGTTGATAGACTCATACATCCAATACTTGGCCTGTTCATTTCTGCGATATTCAAAATAACCATTCGCTTTCACAAAAGCGAAGTATTCATAGATCATATCCCAGATTTCTTTAATTCCAATACCATAAAAGCCGGAATACGTCATTACTTTAGGACTCCAGCCCGAATCAGGAGCAGGAAACAAATGTAAAGCATTACGGAAATGACTGGCAGCCAGTTTTGCTCTCAATATTGCTGCCGTCAGCTTTATTGATAACAATTCCATCCGCCATTTCCATGATACCTCTCTTAATCCCCTGCAATTCATCACCAGTACCGGCCAGTTGGATCAGCAAAAAGAAATCCACCATAGAATGCACTGCCGTTTCGCTCTGCCCTACTCCAACCGTTTCAACAAAAATTTTATCAAAGCCCGCCGCCTCACAAAGTATGATCGTTTCACGAGTCTTACGAGCTACTCCTCCCAACGAACCTGCCGACGGACTAGGCCGTATAAAAGACTTCGGATGGACAGATAGTTTCTCCATGCGGGTCTTATCTCCCAAAATACTGCCTTTAGAACGCTCACTACTGGGATCAATAGCTAAAACAGCTAATTTTCCTCCCTTCTCAAGCACATGCAATCCAAATACATCAATAGATGTACTCTTGCCGGCACCGGGCACACCACTGATACCGATTCGCATAGAATTTCCGGAATAAGGCAGACACTTCTCTATCACTTCCTGGGCAATAGCCTGATGTTCCGGTTTTACACTCTCCACTAAAGTAACCGCCTGACTCAATACGGTCACATCACCTTTTACGATGCCTTCTACATATTCACCTACGGAAAACTCACGACGACGAGGTTTTTTACGTAGTTTCAAATAAGGATTTACAATAGATGGTTGCTCAATACCTTTGTTCACTGTCAATCCCTTATATTCTTCACTATTTTCAGGATGTTCCATAGCTATTTTTTTGAGGTTACTTTTACTTTTATAATTATCTTCGGATTGTTAGGATCATTGGTTATCATCAAGACACGCGGAGTACCCTTTACTTTCTTCAAATTTTGACCGAAAGCAGTAATCTTCAACTTGGTAGACGCACCCGGTTTCAAGACACGTTTCTTCAACTGGACCCCCAAAGCAGAATTAAACACCTGCAAATCACGAATTTCCAGATTAGATTTTCCTACATTCTTAACAATAATCGTATGTGCTTTCTTTTCATCGCTTTCAGTTCTCCCATCTGCAACTCTTTGGCAGAAAGATGAATGGCAGGCGGATTCAAGCGTTCCTGCTGGCTGATATGCGAGAAATCCGGCAATAATATGGCAGAAACCGGAATTTCATTTTCCTCTCCTACCTTATCTCCCAGGAAACGGGAATAGATAAACAGAAGCTGTTGTCAAGCCCAATTTAGGCAGCTTATCCGTATCAAGAGTGATCTTGATTTTACCCGTACGTCCCCTTCCTAATTTTTCCGGAGTTGCAACAGCACTGAGGTAAGGAGGCAAATGCATCAGCACAGGGGTATATACCTATCTGACGTATTGGCAACCAACAATTCCATAGTCGGTTTATCACCTTTATTGGCATCCTCAAATTCTATTTCCTCCTTATCCAGACGAATAGCTCCAATTTGAAAAGGATGTGTGAAAGTGTAGTTCTTAGGATCGGCTGTTACCTCTCCCCGGATAGCCAGATAGATAGGTTTATTCGAGGCATTGCAATAAATGCCTACGCTCTTCTGAAAACGTCCGATGGCTTTGGCGTCAAAAGTAGAACTGACACTCCCGGTCTTTCCCGGTGCAATCGGTTCTTTGGCCAATCAGCAACCGTGCAGCCACAAGAAGTTGTCACATTAGATATCACTAAAGGTTTATCTCCTTTATTAGTGATTTTAAAGGTTGCCGTCACCGGATTTTTCCATAAAATAGTTCCAAATTCATGCGTTGTCTTATCAAATAATGCTTTGGGTTGTGCCTGTACTCCCAAAGTCACTCCCATTAACAAACTTACTATCAGTATAATATGTTTCATACAATTATTTTATGCTTTTTAGATAGCAAAGATAGACAAAAAACATCCTTTACCCATTTTTTCAGCCTATAATTTATTTTATCTTATGAATAACCTTTATCTTTGTCCCGCATTAAAAATCAGATAAATTATGAAAATAGTAAAACATTACTGGTTCGTTGCCATTGCATTGATTACAATGATAAGTTTTTCTTCATGTGAAAGCGATGAGGAAAGAGGATTTGACATTTCAGGATTATACGGTAAGACTTGGTGGGGCGATATGGGATTTGAAGACCGATATGGAGAACTCTTTACAGTTACATACATTCACCTCAGGTGCTTTCACAGATCATGGTGTAGGTACGGAAGAACGCTGTTACTATAATGATGAACTTTATAGGGTATATAAGTTTGACTGGGAAATTCAAAACGGTTGGTTGTATCTATATTATTCAGATGGTTATACATTTATAATTGAATATCCATCCGTTTCAGGCCGCTATTTTTATGGCACGGCTGAAGATGGTTTTGAAATAAGACTAGAATGGGTGGACGGCAGAAGCATAAGAAAAAAAGTAAGTTAGCAAGCTAACTTACTTTTTATGAAATCACACAACTAATTCCAGACATCCCGTGTCTCTATTCCACCATCACCCGATATCCTCCCGTATGCCCTCCGAATTCCGGAGCATAAGCAGACTGAACAGTTGCAATTCCGGTCTGATATTCTCCTGTCCGGTTCACATACACCTGATACTCTATCACATAAGTTCCTTTTCTCATCTGATCGATAAAGAACTGAGTCGAAGCATCTTTGGTAGCCTGATAATATCCCAGCCCGTTGCTCCAACGGAAGCCCGAAACTGCCTGTAACGGTTCCATACAAGCTGCACGGTCATCCTTAATCTGAACAAAATCCATATCACGGTCAGCCTTTACAGTCAGGCGAACGGTAATCTTATCGCCAACCTTTAACGGAGCTGATTCATTCAAAGCCTCATCTCCTTTATATAATTGACGGCTGACAGACAATCCGTTTCCCTGCTCACCTATTTGATCCATACTTTCCAGATATTGGGCATAAACGGCTCCCCAACCCATTCCGGTTCCTTCTTTATCCACCCTTACTTTCTTTATATTCATCACATCACCGATCACCGTCTTCTTGATATAACCGATGGCATCATCTACCGGAGTCCGGATCATTTCTTTACCTAAAGTAATCTCTACTCCTCCTGTATTTGCCAATAAATCCGAAGCCCCTGTAGCCATCAATGCATACACTGCATCAGCCGTTGCAATCAGCGTTTCCCAAGTCTGTGTCTGTTTCTGCTTCAACAGCCAGCGTTTCATTTCATCGATAGCTTTCGTATCTTTTGTTATACGCTGTATAGCTTCCATAGCAGCCACTTCAGTCGGAATTTTATAACTGAACCATGAATATCGGGCTTTAGGAGTATCAAAGTAACGTCCCATTTCATCCGTCACAACAGAATACTCCATCAATGACTGCATAAACAGCTTGGCTTCTGCCACCTTACCGGCTTGCTGCAAGATGATAGCTCCCAACGCCTTTCCATAAATCGTCAGTTCTTTTCCCTCACCGGATAACTTGTCTATGAAATACTGGTTCACCTTTTATCAACCGGAGCCTTGCCATCCAAACGCAGATATACAAATACCTGAGAACCTGCTCTGACGGACGGAGGCCGACGGCTCCTTTCTTTTCAGCTTCTTTCATAGACTTATACTCTTCGGCTGCCTGCTTGCCTAAATACTCGAACCCTTTTTGAATCATAGGCTGCATCCGGCTGTCAGCATCCTGATGAGTCAATGCATTCAGCCGGACAAGCATTTCCATTACCTGAGTGGTTACATAGCGGCTGCCTTGCATACCTTTATACCAACTCCATGCGCCATCGGCATTTTGCAATTCTCCCAGTTTCTCTACAGAAACAGCCAGTTGGCTATTCATTGTATTCAGGTCAAACAAAGTGGCGATACGCTGTTTTTGTTCGGCTTCATTGGTAGCTCTGCCAGCCAGGGAGTTTCAGCCAACAGTATATTTTTCAGTTCCTGATTCTTTTGCAGATTGCTCATAAAAGTCTCCTTCGTGCCACCTTGAGCCTTCCAGCTATCAAAGATTTGCTTGATACGGGGATTTTCTTTGACTATACACGCAGCCAATGAATGGGCATAATAAGCGGTAGCCCAGAAAGAGCATCTTCATTCTGAGGATTAGCCACTACAGGCAAAGCCTGCACGGCATACCAAGCCGGATGGGCAGTAAATTCTACGGTCAACCGTTGTTCGGAAGCCGTTTTGCTATGCTTGTTAAACAGGTTTTCCAAAGAGAAAGTATGCGCACCTTCCCCATTCACGTTCAGAGGAACGGTTTCCGTCACCCACTGTTTGTCTGTCAGTACGGGGATGTAACGCTGTTCTCCATCACTGAAGGTATCTCCATCCGCTACCATCCGGCATGCCATTACCGTATATTTGTCACTCACTTCAAAAGTAAAGTTCACATGCCCGGTTTCTCCTCCCTTCACGTCAAACTTCTGTTTTTGTGAATAGAATACCTTTTCTGTTTCCGGATTAAACAATTCCATGCAAACAGTCCCTTTCACTCCCTTGTCCGACAGGTTCATCAGTGAAGCGGCAATATTCGCCTTATCTCCCACGCGGACAAAGCGGGGCATATTAGGCTGAAGCATAAACTCTTTGCTGGCAGTAGCGGTAGCTTCTATCTTTCCATAATCCACATTCCGGGTATGTGCCAAGCCCATAAACTTCCATCGGGTAAGGCTCTCGGGCAGTACAAAGGAAATACTGACTTCACCTGTTTCATTGGTGCGGAGCTGTGGATAAAAGAATGCCGTTTCCGCAAAGTTTTCACGTATCTGTATATCACCGTTTCTGCCAGTTCTTCAGAACTGCCCATTTCTGCTTTTCCTGTGCAGATGTCTCTACCATTTCTTCCTGGAGCACCATATCAGTAACAGCCTCCTGTTCATCACAGCATTTGCCGCACTCCTACCTCTATCTTCAAAGCTCCTGTAAGAGCGGCACGAGGGCTACCTCCGTAACCTACCACCATAGCCTCCATTCTTCCTGTAGATGGAATGATCAATTCACTATATTCCAAAGGAACCGCACGGAGCCTCTTCAACGGGAAATCAACATACAAATAAGCATTCCGCATATAGGATGTATTCCAATAAGTCAAAGGAACCACATAATGAAAGTCCACTCCAAAGTCCAGCTTATGTGCACTATATATCTTATCCAGAGAAGCGTCATACATGGTAGCCAGCATTTCAGCCTCAGCCGGGCGCCCATCCGGATAAAGTACCGTCAGTTTCCATTCCTCTTGCTGTCCCGGACGAAGTTTGTCACGGAACGTAGTCCATTTCAGCTGCAACTTCTTCTCAGGGGCCGGTTTCATAATCTGTGCATTATGACTGTAAAGTCTGCCGTCTTTCACAAATGCCATACTTACCAGAATGCCGTCACCATATTCCTTCTTATAAGGGAAGCGGAAACTGATCACCGAGTCCGAAAGCTGTATACGTTTGCTTTCCAAGCGCTTGTTTCCTGCAAACACATCATAAAGCAGATAGACATTCTTTTCGCTGCTACCTATATATACAGTAGCTGGAGATGCTGCATCAAATTCCAGACCATCCTGATAGAACCAATCCGTTATCACGAAAGGCGGACGCTTGTCGTTCAATGAAAACAGAAGGAAATTCTTAGATGCCGTACACTCTCTGCCCTGCGTATCCTTAGCCGAGAGCTTCAAACGATAATTGCCGGAAGGCAGGGCATAAATAGCCTCAGGAACAAAACTCTTGTTGGCTTCCACCGTACCGGTCAATACCTTTCTGCCTTCTTTTTCCTGACCGTCTTTCTGCTCCTCCATTTCGACTACCTGATAAGTAACCGGAGTATCTACCGGCTCACCCGAAAGATTCATGGCTGTCAGTTTTATTTCCAGCTTCTTTTCTTTCACCAAATTATCGGGCAGATTATCCATATTCAGCACTATTGAAGTGCTTCCTAAAGGCAATGACAAATTAGCTTGCTGTGTCTCACCTGCACCATCCGTCACATCCGCCTGTATGTTGTACGTATAATACCACAACGGAGATTCTCTCCTGTCCGAATCTATTTCAAAATGCACCGGAACGCTGAACTTACCGTCCGCATCGGTCATTGCCTCTCCCTCCCAACGGGCAGAACCTCTGCCCATAAACCGCCAGAACCAGGCATAGGAACGGAGATATATTATAGTGTACCCTGGCATTCTGCACAGGCGCACCGGCAAAAGTCTTTGCCATACCCACCACTTCTATAGAGTCACCCACTTGATACTCCACTTTCACGGGCTCAAACGTGACATCAAAGGTGGGACGTTTATATTCTTCTACCTTAAAACTGACAGAAGTATCGGCCACACGCAAGCTAAAATAACCGGTCAAGCAAGGAGAGGGCAAAACAAACTGTCCGCTGAACGAGCCAAAACCATTCGTCCGTACTTCTACTTTTCCTGTTTCATTATTATTCGCATCATATAGGGATACCGTATATTTTTTATCCGCAAGCACACGCGTAGAATCCTTTTCCATTTCATAAGCCAAGCCGGATACATATACGGTTTGACCGGGACGGTAAATGGAGCGGTCGGTAAATAATTGCAAAACTTCTTTCCTCTTGCTCTCTTTATAGTAATAATCGTTTTTCCAAAGATTCAAGATGGGCATCGCATTATCAGCCGCCGTATGTGCATTATACCAGTATTTGTTACTATTCAGGAAATCCAGTTTCAAAGTACCCTGTTTATCCGCCTGGTAGGTCTGTTGGGGAGAATAACCTCCTCCCTTCTCCGTATAAATGGTTACTTCCGCCTCAGAAACAGGCTGTCCGCTCACTGCATCTACCACCACCAGTTCCAACGTACCATCCGGCAGAGGACGATAAATGGTCTTTAAAGCGGTGACATTCATTAATGTTCCGTCCGAAACGCCCTTCTTCCCATCGGGCACTGCCTTTAAGAAATAAATTCCCGCTTGAGGAGCCTGTATGGTCAGGGTGGTATCGACATTCAAATAATCTGTAGTAGGTTTCAAAGAAAAATGCTCCTCGCGTTGCAAACGGGCATATTTACTTTCAAAATGGGTGGTTCTGTTCTGCAATACGGCAGAGGTTACGGGTAAATTCACCTTATATAACTGCAAGGTGATGCCGGTAAGGTTTTTATAATTTACTTTCACCGACTGCTGTTCACCCGGATAGGCCGTAGCTATTTCCAGTGAAAGGCTTGCATTCAGAATTTCCTTTTCTATATTCTTCAGTTGGTTGATACCTTCGTAACGGGGGTATCCGGCTATTCCTTCACGAACTATCCGCAAGCGCTCTACCTGATTATTTTGATACTGTAGAAATTGTGCCAAAGCCAGATAAGCTTCAGGGACTGTTTTCACAGCCGGATAAGTATGAATCCACTTCCGAAGTTCCTGTTGGCATACGTCATTCGAGAAGTTTCCGGAAAAATTGCGGTACAGGTAATTCAATGCGTCTATCCCGGTCAGCAACCAACCCTCACGCTCCGTTTCCGTATCGTATGCTTTCAGCAAGGACTGATAAGTCTGCATGACAGCTGCCGTCAGGTCACAATCAGAGACGGGAACAAACTGATAAGTAACAAACTGATCCATATCCGTCATATCCGCAGGCAGACTGTTTGTCTGATTTGCTTTAGCAGCCGCCTGCCACCTGTACTGCTGCATGATTTGTATGGCACGACGTGCCAGCAGGTTGTACAGATTATCACGAAAATACCGTTTACTAGCCTCTCCCACTCTCACCATAGGTCTCAATTTCTCGACCGGGATAAGTAATAACCGGTCTTTATCCTTGAGAGAGGCCTGCAAATAACCCAATCCTTTTTTTACGTCGGCAGGCATGGTCATTTCACCCAGAATAGAATACAATATAGCTTTGTCTTCCATACTGCCGGTTTGGGAAGCCCATTGTTCCAAACCATTCATATCTACCTTCAAGCTATCGGGAGTTAAAAGGGAACGGTACTGCATGGCAGTGAGATAGGCTTTCATCATTTGCGGTACATTCTGTTCCGCTTTTGCTTTATCGTAGATTTTCATTGCTTCGGAAATAACCGACTTGGGCAGATCCTTTCGTTCCAATACTTCCAGTTCTTTCCACAAATTGTCATAGGTTTGTGCCTGCATAGGAGCAAATACGCTCATTACCAGTAACACTATCAAAGATAAATAACGAATTTTCATATCTACAATCTCTTTTAGTTCGTACTAAGTCTTCTTTAACAAAGAAACGAAATAGATGTTTAAAGACTGCATACGTTTTAATTAAAATAACTAAAACAGAAAAAAGGAAAGATCTTTCAGCGCAGCCAAAGCAAACGTTGCAGCACCAGTCTTTTTAGGGGGTTTCTTCATGTCTTCGGGCAGGAAGGAAACATCTATCAGTTCCATCCATTTAATGATGGAACGTCGGAATTTCAAGCGATGTTCTCTATTACCTTGCCACTGCCCCCCCCGGCGAGCTCCTCCGTATCCTCGGGCATGACAATAACCGTGGACAGCAAATGGTATGCAGGCGTCAGACTATAGCCCATCCCCGTATCATACAATGAAAAGTTCTTCAGGTGCCAGCCGGATAACGCAAGAATCCGGCATCATAGACTAAAGGTAAAACCATTTTCGTCTTCCCCGTCAGCGTCCCCGCGTATATATATCATTCAGGTATATTTTTCCCCTTCTCATACGCTATGCTCCTTTCCTGCAGGCACTGCTCCCACTTCATACCCGAAGAGGGCAAGCACCTGGTTTACCTTGTCTATTCGCAAAGTTTGCTTTCCTTGTTCCAACTCGCGCACAAAGCGAAGCCCCACTCCCGCCTTAGCTGCCAAATCTACTTGCGTAAGTCCGAACCGCTTGCGCATTTCCTTAACAAACAATGACAATGAATTATTCATAATTACACCCTTTAGGGTACCAATATAGCAAAACCAGCGATAATTACACCCTAATGGGTATAATTTATTAGCTTCTTTTGCATAATATACCCGAAAGGGTGCAAAGTATTAGCCCAAACCAGCGCATTACGGAAAACCAGGAGTATTCAGCAAATTCGTGATACAAAGAAAAAGGACAGGAAAATTCCTTCAAAAAGCTTCAGCCTCTCCGCAAACCCTTTGCCAGTGGGGCATTCCGGCTGAAGGATTACACCTGAAAATGCTTCAGCCCGAAGAAAAATCCTTCAGCCGCACCCTCTTGGGGTATGCATACTCCGCACAGATTGGTTCCCCAATGCTTCAAAAGTCCTATATCCAGGCACTTGTCACCGTATCGCACCCCTAAATGAGCAAACTGACACAACCGGAAACATATTCTTTTTCATCAGGATAAGTTTGTATTTTCTGTCCATCACTTAGGTGAACACGCCATTCCACTTTGGTGAAGATCCATTGTCACCTGTATAAAACGGCTGCTTCACTAAGGTGAAGCAATAAAGCTATTACGGCAGTCACAGCAAACTCTTCCTAATAGTAACATCATTTCCAACAGGCATAAAAGCACCAGAGAAAATGAACTTCCACAAACACATCCCGAACAACCAAAAACTGAAGCTTCCATAATCGGGCTGAAGGAATTTCCAAAGGCAATCCTTCAGCCACTTGCCCTATTGACGGGCTTTTGCGGAGAGGCTGAAGCTTCTGAAACAAAAAACAGGGCAATGTCCCCGGAGGCACTGATAATCACCTCAATGGTAGCAGAAACCGACAAGTGTACACATGAAGCGGCAGTTTCCGAATAAAATAAGCCCTCTCCCGCATATATAGCCGGAAATATCGTATATTTGCTCTGTACTAAAGAAATAGAACCACTATGAAGAAAGAAGAATTAATGCGGAAAGCCATTGAGCTTTCTATAGAGAATGTGGCAAACGGCGGCGGACCCTTTGGAGCCGTAATTGCCAAAGATGGTGAAATCATTGCGACCGGAGCCAATCGTGTCACCTCACAATGCGACCCTACCGCCCATGCGGAAGTCAGCGCCATCCGTGCGGCGGCAAGCAAACTGGGAACATTCAACTTGAGCGGATGTGAAATTTATACTTCGTGTGAACCGTGTCCCATGTGTCTGGGAGCCATTTACTGGGCACGGCTGGATAAAATGTATTATGCAAACAACAAGACGATGCCAAGAATATAGGGTTTGACGACTCTTTTATCTATGATGAGTTAAGCCTGAAGCCTTCGGCACGCAAGCTGCCTTCCGAAGTTCTTTTGGCGGAAGAGGCGATAAAGGCATTCCAACAATGGACAGAGAAAAGTGACAAAGTGGAGTATTAATAGAAAGGCGCGGACGAAATCCCTATCATCCGCGCCCGAAATCTTTATAAGATCTTAAAGACTATTCTTTTACCGGCGTATTTTCCAACGTAGCTACTACGAAATCATAGAACTTGCCTACAGAAGGAATAAAGCAGCGTTCATCCGGTGAGTGAGGAGAACGCAAGGTAGGACCGAAAGAAATCATATCCAATCCCGGAACCACCGCACCGATGATACCGCATTCCAAGCCGGCATGAATCACTTTCACAGCAGGTTCCGTACCGAATTGTGCCTTATAAGACTCCTTCATGGCTTTCAGAATAGGAGAATCCACATTGGGTTCCCAGCCTGAATAACCACCTGAACGGGTTACTTCCATACCTGCCATAGAGAAACAGCTTTCCAATGCAGTATTCAGATAATCCTTCATTGAATCGCGTGAACTGCGGGCCAGGATTTTTATCTCCGCCTTGCCACCACCGATAGAAACGATAGCCAGATTGGAAGAGGTTTCCACGGTATCGGGGATAGTAGGAATCATACGCATCACTCCATTCTGACAAGCATAAATGGCATCCACCAGATTATCTTTAATTTCATCGGGAACCATCATCGCAGGCAATTCCACCCGTTCTGCCTTGAAGCTGATCGGTGTTTCGTGTACATGATATTCTTCATTCCACAATGCTTCGCACTCCTGCACAAATTCCAGTACGTCCGCTTCTTCTTCAGCCGGAACCGTAATGACCACTTCACATTCACGAGGAATGGCATTACGCATATTGCCACCTTGCCAGGACACCAGGCAAGCCTCATCGTAAGTTATCACCTGGTTCATGAAACGAGCCATCAGCTTGTTGGCATTGGCACGTCCTTCATTTATTTCCAATCCTGAATGACCACCGCGCAGCCCTTTCAAGGTAACTTTCAAAGCAATGTCAGCCGGATCTGTTTCCACTTCTTTATATTCCAACACTGCTGTCAGGTCTTCACCGCCTGCACAACCGATATACAATTCTCCTTCTTCTTCCGAATCCAGATTCAACAGAATATCACCGTCTACCGTTCCCGGCTTCAAACCGAACGCACCGAACATACCGGTTTCTTCGTCGGCAGTAATCAGTGCTTCCAACGGACCATGTTTCAGCGTCTTGTCTTCCATGATAGCCATGATAGCGGCAACACCCATGCCATCATCGGCTCCCAAAGTCGTGCCTTTAGCTTTCACCCAATCTCCGTCAATGTAAGTCTCGATAGGATCATTTTCAAAATCATGCACTGTATCGTTATTCTTCTGAGGAACCATGTCCATGTGAGCCTGAAGAATCACCTTCTTACGGTTTTCCATCCCCGGAGTGGCAGGCTTACGGTAAATGATATTACCGGCTTCGTCCTGGAATGACTCTACGCCTACACTTTTTCCAAAGTTCAGCAAGAACTCTTGCACTTTCTTCAAGTAACCCGAAGGGCGGGGAACCTGAGTCAATGAATAGAAATGCTTCCACACATTCTGCGGAGCGAGAGAGAGAATTGTACTCATAACTTCTTAGTTTTATTTGTGAACGGCAAAGCCGCTAATCCATATATACCCAACAAAATTAATAAAAAAGTTTGTATTCCATGCACTAATAAGGCAAAAATTCCCGCATCTTCTTTTCCCACTCCATAGAGCATCATCATCGTTATGACAGCAAAATGCCACGGACCCGCCCCATTAGGAGTCGGAACTACTACCGCAATGCTACCTACAGCAAACATGACCAGTCCCGCCATCACTCCCAAATTATCGGAAAAATCGAAACAAAAGAAAGAAACATAGAATTGCAGGAAATAGCAAGTCCAGATACCGACGGTATAAAGAATGAACAGAGGCATCCGCTTTACATGACGCAAAGACAGTACACCGACCCATACATTATGGAGAATGCCTTTCACCTTAGCAAAGACCGTCACATTCCTGATCAGAAAAAAAGCCAGCACCAATACGGCCAGCACACAGACGATAGTGATATAGAAATGCCCCGAAGTAAATACCTGTGCCAAAACCGTGGTATCCGTGCCGGTTTCTTTAAAAAAAGTATCGAATACCCTTGCCTGCATTATAAGAGTTACCCCTGTAATCAACGACACACACAGCGTATCAATCAGCCGTTCCGTAACCACCGTACCCAGCGATTTGGAAAAAGATGTACCATCATATTTAGCCAACACCCCGCAACGGGAAATCTCACCTACACGGGGAACAACCAAGTTGGCGGCATAAGACACAAAGATGGCATACACACAATCGGATGTTTTGGGATGCTCGCCCAACGGAGCCAGCGTAAGCTTCCACCGCCAGCCACGAAAAATATGGCTAAACACACCAAACACTAATGACACTAACATCCACCCATAGTTCATTCCTCCATCCAAGACCTCCCACACCCGGGAAAAATTGAATCCGTGATACATCCATATCAGTATCGCAGCCCCCAAAAATAACGGAAATGCAATCTGCAAACCTTTATTTATAATCTTTTTTAATCGAGTTCGTTCCAAAATCTGTGTATATTAATTTAGAATGTTTACCTTTGCACGATGCAAAGATACTATCTTAGCGAAATAAACCTATTTATTAACGATAGAAAAATAACGGAATGGGATTAGTAAAGCCAAAAAAATTTCTAGGACAACACTTCTTGAAAGATCTCAGTATTGCAAAAGATATAGCCGATACGGTAAACGTGTGCCCTGACTTGCCAATTCTGGAAGTAGGACCGGGGATGGGGGTACTAACCCAGTTTATTATGCAGAAAAACCGTCCGGTAAAAGTGGTGGAACTGGACTATGAATCTGTAGCCTATCTCGTGAGAACTTCCCTGCCCTGGAAGATAATATCATTGAAGACGACTTCTTGAAACTGAACCTCGAAAAATTATTTGACGGAAAACCTTTTGTCCTGACCGGCAACTATCCTTATAATATATCCAGCCAGATATTCTTTAAAATGCTGGATTACAAAGACCTGATACCCTGTTGTACCGGAATGATCCAAAAAGAAGTGGCCGAACGCATTGCCGCCGGTCCCGGAAGCAAGACATACGGCATTCTCAGTATCCTGATACAAGCCTGGTACAAAGTAGAATACCTGTTCACCGTACACGAACATGTATTCAATCCGCCTCCCAAGGTGAAAAGTGCGGTCATCCGTATGACACGCAATGAAACGACGGAACTGGGATGCAATGAAAAATTGTTCAAGCTCATTGTAAACAACATTCAACCAACGGCGTAAAACTTTGAGAAACTCTATTTCTTCCATTTTAGACAAAGAGAACCCATTGAGCACAGACCCCATTTTCAACAAACGCCCGGAACAGTTGTCTGTACAAGAGTTTATCGAACTGACCAACCAGGTGGAAGCGGCGCTGAAAAACAAGACGGATATTGTCTATAGCAATGATATCGCCCGGAAAGGAACAAACAAGAAAGAATAACACCTATTTATTATATTAACGGAAGAATAGGATGAATAAAGAGGAATTAGAAAAAGTAGAGCAGCTGATCGAGCAAAAAGACTCAGAGCAACTGAAGGACTTGCTTGCCGGACTGCATCCTGCCGACATAGCAGAGCTGTGCAATGAACTGGATGCGGAAGAAGCACGGTTCATATACCTGTTACTGGACAATGAGACTGCCGCCGATGTCCTTATCGAAATGGACGAAGACGCCCGTAAGGAATTCCTGGAAATCCTTCCCTCTGAAACAATCGCCAAACGGTTCGTTGACTACATGGATTCGGATGATGCCGTGGACATTATCCGTGAAATGGACGAGGACAAACAAGAAGAAGTCCTCTCACACATTGAAGACATAGAACAAGCCGGAGACATTGTCGATTTGTTGAAATATGACGAAGACACTGCCGGTGGATTGATGGGTACCGAAATGGTAATCGTAAACGAAAACTGGAGTATGCCCGAATGTCTGAAGGAAATGCGCATCCAGGCGGAAGATATGGACGAAATCTATTATGTATATGTAGTAGACGATGACCAGCGGCTGCGCGGTGTGTTCCCGTTGAAGAAAATGATCACCAGCCCTTCCGTATCCAAAGTGAAGCACGTGATGAGGAAAGAACCGATATCCGTCCATGTAGATACCCCTATAGACGAAGTGGTACAAACCATTGAAAAATATGACCTGGTCGCCGTTCCGGTAGTGGACAGTATCGGACGCCTGGTAGGACGGATTACGGTAGACGATGTGATGGACGAAGTACGTGAACAGGCTGAGCGCGACTACCAGCTGGCATCAGGTTTGTCACAAGACGTGGAAACAGACGATAATGTATTCCGCCAGACTACAGCCCGTCTGCCCTGGCTGCTCATCGGCATGATAGGCGGAATAGGAAACTCCATGATTCTGGGCAACTTTGACAGCACTTTTGCCGCACATCCCGAAATGGCCCTCTACATCCCCCTTATCGGCGGAACAGGGGGGAATGTGGGAACACAGTCCTCGGCACTTATCGTACAAGGACTGGCAAACAGCTCGCTGGATGCCCAAAACACCTGGAAACAAATAGTAAAGGAATCTGTAGTGGCCGTAATCAATGCTACTATTATTTCTATGCTGGTATATATCTATAATTTCATCCGTTTCGGGGCAAGTGCCACCGTGACTTATTCGGTTTCATTCAGCCTGTTTGCAGTAGTCATGTTCGCTTCCATCTTTGGGACCCTGGTTCCTATGACACTGGAAAAACTAATAGATCCGGCCATCGCTACAGGTCCGTTCATATCCATCACCAATGACATTATAGGTATGATGCTTTATATGGGCATCACCGTATTACTATCCTGACACATTTCACTACAGATTACATAGATTGAAATTCAGAGAAAAACAGATTCACACAGAAACCGGCAAAGAATCACAATAAAAGAGAATCTGTATGAATCTATGTAATCTGCAGTGCATTTATCCCCCTTGATTCTCCTATTTTCTCCACTTTTAAGGATTTTCCTAAAAAAATCGGGAAAAACAGTATGAAGTTCTAATTTATTTCTTTTAATTTGTAAATTGTTGTTATAACAAAAACGCTTACTTTAAAAATCTATACGATGGACTCGAATGAAACTATCCGCCCTTTAACCGAAGTTCCAATGGAACAGACATCTGAAACTTTGGTATCATCTTCCGCTACTGCAGAAGAAAATAACGCTACGTATGTACCTAAACAAACGAAAGAAGAGGTCATCGAACGTTTAAAAGAAATCAACGAAGACGCCTGCAATGCAGACAAACAAGAGTTGGATTTATTGAAACAGAACTTCTACAAGCTGCACAAGGCTGAGCAAGAAGCCGCCCGTAAGGCATTTATTGATGGCGGAGGTGCTCCTGAGGCATTTATTCCCCAACCGGACGATGCTGAAAGCCGTTTCAAAGATATCATGAGCTATCAAAGAGAAAAGAAGCGCCATACAAGCAGAACAAGATAAAGAAAAAGAAGATAACCTGGTGAAAAAGCTCGCCATTATCGACCGCTTGAAAGAACTTGCCGAATCTCCCGAAGATGCCAACAAAGCATACAATGAATTCAAGAAACTGCAACAGGAATGGAACGATATAAAACAGGTGCCGGCTGCCAAGGTAAATGAACTATGGAAAAATTATCAGCACTATGCAGAAAAGTTCTATGACTTGATAAAGCTGAACAATGAATTCCGTGAGTATGATTTTAAAGAATCTTGAAATAAAAACTCATCTCTGTGAAGCCGCAGAGAAATTGGCTGATGAAGAAGATGTGATTTCCGCTTTCCACCAATTACAAAAGTTACATCAGGAATTCCGGAATACGGGTCCTGTTGCAAAAGAATTGCGCGAAGATATATGGACCCGGTTCAAAACTGCCTCTACAGCCGTAAACCGTCGTCACCAGCAACATTTCGAAGCCTTAAAAGAAAAAGAGCAACGTAATTTGGATGAAAAGACCGTAATCTGTGAAATTGTGGAAGCGATGGAATACGATACGTTCACTACTTTCCAAGACTGGGAAAACAAAACTCAGGAAATCATTGCTTTGCAAGCTAAATGGAAAACAATTGGTTACGCACCTCAAAAAATGAACGTGAAGATATTCGAACGTTTCCGTGCCGCTTGTGATGAGTTTTTCAAACGCAAAGCCGAGTTCTTCAAATCCATCAAGGAAAGTATGGCAGGCAATCTGGAAAAGAAGAAAGCATTATGTGAAAAAGCAGAAGCACTAAGAAAGCACAGACTGGAAAGCAACTGCTGATATTCTAAGCAAATTACAAAAGGAATGGAAAACAATCGGTCCTGTACCTAAAAAGTATTCGGATGCCGTATGGAAACGATTCATTGCCGCATGTGATTATTTCTTCGAGCAAAAGAACAAGGCGACTTCTTCACAACGCTCGGTTGAACAGGAAAACATGGTTCAGAAAAAGGCGATCATTGAAAAATTAAATGCAATTGACGCACAGGAAACACCGGAAGAGGATGCGGGAAACACCATTCGAGAATTAATGAAAGAATGGAACGGCATCGGTCATGTACCGTTTAAAGAAAAAGATAAACTGTACAAGCAATATCATGGTGTCATCGACAAGTTGTTTGACAAGCTGAATCTTTCCGCATCACAGAAAATTAAGCAATTTTAAATCAACCATCAGCAAGGAAGGCAACCTTTATCGTGAACGCGAAAAACTGGTTCGTGCTTACGAAAACATGAAGAATGAAATTCAAACATACGAGAACAACTTGGGCTTCTTGACCAGTTCTTCCAAAAAAGGTAGCAGTTTGGTTACGGAAATGAATCGTAAAGTGGAAAAACTCAAAGCAGACCTAGAATTGATCTTGAAAAAAATTGAGGTGATCGACCAATCAATGAAAAACGAATAAAAACAGTTATATGAAAAAAGAGTCTAACGCAAATGCGTTAGACTCTTTTTTCATATAACACTACTAATTCTTAAGATAACCAACACAAAATAAAAAAAGATCTTCTAAAATTATAATTTTAGAAGATCTTTGTCTTTGACAAGTGATTTGTCTGTTGGGATACCAGGATTCGAACCTGGAAAAACAGGACCAGAATCTGTTGTGTTACCATTACACCATATCCCAATTTTCCTATCAAAACACCCGTTTTGATTTTGACGCTGCAAAGATACGGCTTTTTATTTAATCCACAAATTTTTGAAGCTTTTTTTTCTAATCAAGATTCTTTTTTTCTCCATTTGCCTTCTTTTCCGGCCTTCCTTATCCTTCTTGACCGTGTATCATCATTCTAGACTTAACATAACAATAAAAAGATTCTCTAACTAAAAAAAACAAAAACCGAATATATTTAATGCACATTTTTTCGCTAGAATGAGAAAACCAAGTATCTTTGTGCATTGTTGTAAATACATATATTAGAATAATCAGTTGTTAATAACATTATAATGAACGAAGCAGAGACTTTAGTAAAAAAAATAACAGAAGGCATTCAAGAAAAGAAAGGTAAAAACATTGTAATAGCGGACCTCACCGCCATTAATGATACCATTTGCAGCTATTTCGTAATCTGTCAAGGTAATTCCCCAAGTCAAGTTACAGCTATCGTTGACTCAGTCAAGGAATATGTACATAAAGAAATAAATGACAAACCTACGGGAATAGACGGACTGAGAAACGCAGAATGGGTTGCAATGGACTACAGTGATGTACTGGTACATGTCTTTTTGCCGGAAACAAGAAATTTTTATAATCTGGAACATTTATGGGCAGATGCCAAACTAACCCAAATTCCTGATCTAGACTAATCCAATACAGAATCAAAATGAGTGAAAATACCAATAATAAACCAAAGATAAACATGCCACGCTTCAATTTGAGTTGGCTGTATGTTATCATTGCCATGAGTTTTGCCATCCTCTACTTTTCCAATCAAGAAGGAGGAATTGACAAACAAATAACATATACCGAGTTTAAAGATATGATAAACAAGGGATATGCCAATAAAATAATTGCATACGATGACAACACGGTAGAAATGTACATTAAACCGGAATTTGTTAAAGATGTATTTAAAAATGACTATAAAAAAGTAGGTCGTAATCCAGCCTTGAACGTTGAAATAGGTTCCATGGAGTCATTGGATAAATTCATGGAAAAGGCACAGGAAGAAGGTCATTTTACCGGATCTATCAGTTATGAAAAGAAACGCGACTACTTCGGTGCATTATTTTGGAATATCGCTCCGTTTTTACTGTTGATCGGTATCTGGATGTTTGCCATGCGCCGCATGAGCGGCGGAGCAGGGGCCGGAGGCGCCAATCCGTTCAACGTAGGTAAAAGCAAAGCTCAGGTATACGAAAAAGGAGACAAAACTAACCGGATTACTTTTAAAGATGTAGCCGGACAAGCGGAAGCTAAACAAGAAGTGGAGGAAATTGTAGAGTTTCTGAAACAACCTCAGAAATACACGGAGCTGGGAGGTAAGATACCTAAAGGCGCTTTACTGGTAGGCCCTCCGGGAACCGGTAAGACTTTGCTGGCAAAAGCTGTTGCCGGTGAGGCGGATGTACCTTTCTTTTCGCTTTCAGGTTCCGACTTTGTGGAAATGTTTGTCGGAGTAGGTGCATCCCGTGTACGTGACTTGTTCCGCCAGGCGAAAGAGAAAGCTCCTTGCATTATTTTCATTGATGAAATTGACGCGGTAGGACGTGCCCGTGGCAAAAATCCAAGCATGGGTGGAAATGATGAACGCGAAAATACATTAAACCAATTATTGACAGAAATGGACGGTTTTGGTTCAAATAGCGGTGTGATCATTTTGGCCGCTACCAACCGCGCGGATATATTGGATAAGGCATTATTGCGTGCCGGTCGTTTTGACCGCCAGATTCATGTTGACTTACCCGACTTAAACGAACGTAAAGAAGTATTCGGAGTACATTTGAAGCCTTTAAAACTGGACGAAAGTGTTGATCTGGATTTGCTCGCCCGTCAAACTCCGGGATTCAGTGGGGCAGATATTGCCAATGTATGTAATGAAGCAGCACTGATCGCCGCCCGCCATGGTAAGAATGCGGTTGGGAAACAAGATTTTCTAGATGCTGTAGACCGTATTATCGGTGGTTTGGAAAAGAAAACCAAAATCATGACTGCCGAAGAAAAGCGTACTATTGCCTTACACGAAGCCGGTCACGCTACGCTGTCTTGGTTTTTGGAACATGCCAATCCTTTGATTAAGGTAACCATTGTTCCCCGTGGACGTGCATTGGGAGCCGCATGGTATTTGCCCGAAGAACGGCAGATCACAACCAAAGAGCAGATGCTGGATGAAATGTGTGCCACTTTAGGGGGACGTGCAGCCGAAGAACTGTTCACCGGACATATTTCAACCGGTGCCATGAACGATTTGGAACGTGTGACAAAACAATCATATGGAATGATTGCTTATGCCGGAATGAGTGAAAAGTTACCCAACTTATGTTATTACAGCAACGATGAATACTCTTTCAGCAAGCCTTACAGTGAACGTACAGCCGAACTGATTGACGAAGAAGTGAAAAGAATGATCAACGAACAATATGATCGGGCAAAAGCAATATTATCCGAACATAAAGATGGTCACAACGAGCTGGCCCGTCTGTTGGTTGAAAAAGAAGTAATTTTCGCCGAAGATGTGGAACGCATTTTTGGCAAACGCCCCTGGACTTCACGTTCAGAAGAAATTATGGCTTTAGAAGCTACAGCAAAACCAGTAGAAGTAACCGAAGATTTTGAAGAGAAGAATTCTTCAGATTCTGAGGAAAAGGAAAAAGAAAAAAAAGAAGCATAACATTGTAGAAAGATCTGTCAACTATATAAGCATTGTCATTCTGAATGATACAAAGAGTCCGTAATAATCCAGATATATCCGGATTCTTCATGGTCACTCAGAATGATAAAAAAACAGATCTTCTACTTTGATTTTTGAATCACTTAAGACTAACGACCGTGAAAAGCAATTTCTTACAACGTGCCATAACCGGAATTATTTTTGTTGCAGTACTGATAGGCTGCATCGTGGGAGGGGCTGTCTCATTCGGCATCCTATTTGCCATTATCAGCGCATTGGCAATCAATGAATTCTGTAATTTGGTCAATCATGTAGAAGGAATACAAGTAAATAAACGTATATGTATTCTCAGCGGAATTTTTCTTTTCCTGTGCTTTTTCTATTTTGGAATAGATCCTTCACAAACAGGTATATTTATTCCTTATTTAGCTTTATTTATTTATCTGATGGTCAGCGAACTTTATTTGAAAAAAGAAAACCCGCTGAATAATTGGGCTTATGCCATGTTAAGCCAGATGTATATTGCCTTGCCATTCGCTTTGCTGAATGTATTGGCTTTCCATTCGGACGAAACAGCCAGCCTTTCACAATACAACGCTATTCTCCCACTATCTATTTTTATATTCAACTGGGTGAATGATACAGGTGCTTACTGTACAGGCATGCTGTTTGGCAAACATAAACTATTTGAACGCATCTCTCCTAAGAAGTCATGGGAAGGCTCTATTGGCGGCGGCATTTTCTGTATCATAGCTTCTTTCCTGCTATCTCACTTCTTCCCTTTCATGTCTACCGGAGTATGGATCGGACTAGCATTGACAGTGGTAGTATTCGGAACCTGGGGAGATTTAACGGAATCTTTATTAAAACGCCGTCTAGGCATCAAAGATTCGGGCAATATTTTACCGGGACACGGTGGAATGCTCGACCGTTTTGACAGCGCGATTCTCGCAATCCCGGCAGCAGTAGTCTATCTGTATGTAGTTTCTTTATTTTAACTCCGCCAAATCCAAAGGATTAAAGCCCGGTACATCCTCGCCAGTGAGCGGATAAGAGAAAATATATGTTTTTTCTTCCCCGTCCACAGGATTAACCAATACCTTTATTCCTTTCAATTCACTGTTTTCCGGTGAATAATCACCTAATTTAAAAGAAACCATACCAGGTACCAATCTGCCCTGACTTCCGTTGTTATTATAGCGGAGTTCCAAATGCGCATATCCGTCCTTTGTCCAAGGAATCATCTCATTCACAACCAGATTAAGAATAGGTTTCTGCGGACTGGGAAAATTCAACATAAAACGTACATTCAGATAGTCATCAGAAGGCCACATATCCTTGATCTGTACTTTCATATTTCCAATACTGTCCATATTATCGGGGTTCAATCCGATAATTTTCTGAACAGGTACTAAGGTATAGTCATTCAAACGGATATTATAAGCAAATCCACTTTCACCGGCTTCCAAAAAAGAATAATTTCCAAAAATCCGTTCTCCTGCCTTCAAATCCCGGTAAGGAACAATATGCTGCACCACCCACAACTTCTCTCCGTTGTCCAACACCAAATAAGGAGCATCATACTGAGGTTGTTTTTCTACGGTAGCCATAGCTATAGTCACCGTACTGTCCGGATCACTTTCATCATTACCACAAGATGAAAAGGCGAATACTCCGCTCAAAAGAAGCATCGCCCCTAACATAGATTGAAAAAAATATTTCATATACTTCCAGGGTTTAAGTTGTTTACCCGAAAGAACAAAAAGAGATCGTGAAAAGTTTATTTCTTCAACAAAGCTACCATTTCACGGGCTGCTGTCCCCGAAGCTCCTGCCGGACCTAAAATCTGAATAATACGATCATACTCTTCCAACACCTTATTTCTGTATACCTTATTATATAAAAGAGATTCTAACTCTGAACGCACGTTATCCACCGTCATCGTATCCGCCACCAGTTCACGAACCACTTCCTTGTCGGCTACCAGATTAACCAACGAAATATATTTCACTTTTAGAATATGCCGGCGAAGAAAAGCGATAAATTTCCCTACCGGAGTATAGTAACACACCACTTGAGGAACACGGAAAAGAGCTGTTTCCAAAGTTGCAGTACCCGAAGTCACCAATGCCGCCTGCGCGTGCTGCAACAACCTGTAGGTCTGTCCGAAAATGATTTTAACCGGTACATTCGGATTTATATAATCCGAATAATAGGCAGGGTCCATCCCCGGAGCCCCTGCCAGCACCAATTGATAATCTTTGGTAAACGGAGCAGCAGCCTCCAGCATCATCGGCAGGTTGTCTTTGATTTCCTGTTTCCGGCTGCCCGCCAACAATGCGATAACAGGCTTTTCGGACAAGCCATTATCCGCCACAAATTCCGGAAATCCATCCGGATGTTCCTTACAATAAGCATCCACTGCATCTACACAAGGATTACCCACATAATGAACAGGGTACTGATGTCCGGCAAAAAACTCAACCTCAAAAGGCAGGATGGAAAACAGTTCGTCCACATCCCGCTTGATATTTTTAATCCTATACTCTTTCCAAGCCCATATTTTAGGAGAAATATAATAGTAGACAGGTATTTTCGTCTGCTTCTTTATAAACTCGGCTATTTTCAGGTTAAAGCCGGGATAATCCACCAGAATCACTACATCAGGAGCCCAACGAACAATGTCCTGCTTACATTCTTTCATATTCCGAAAGATAGTACGCAAATGCAACAACACCGGGATAAAACCCATATAAGCCAGTTCTTTGTAATGCTTCACCCGCGTTCCACCAACAGCCGTCATCAAGTCCCCGCCAAAGAAACGGAATTCTGCTTCCGGATCTTCCTGTATCAAGGCACGCATTAAATTAGATGCGTGCAAATCGCCTGATGCCTCGCCTACTATCAAATAGTATTTCATACTTCCAGATTCCAGTTTTTCAACTCATTCATCATCCCATAAGCAGTCACATCAATTTGGGTCGGAGTTACCGCCACATACCCATGTCCTAATGCCCAGTGATCCGAATCTTCCGCTTCCGGTTCATAGTTATCAAACTCTCCGGTCAGCCAGAAATACTCTCCCCCCCGAGGATGCAGACTACGCTTCCATTCATTAATCCAAGCCCCATTCGTCTGACGGCAGATGCGTACCCCTTTCAAGGAAGCTGTATCCGGAAAGTTCACATTTAAGCAAATTCCCAAAGGCAAGCCATGCTCCAGGACCTGCTCAGTAATACGGCGTATATAAGGCAGCGATGAAGAGAAATCAGCATCCGCAAAATGATTACATAATGAATATCCGATAGAAGAGATCCCCTTCAGACACCCTTCAATCACTACCCCCATCGTACCGGAATAATGCACATTCACTGAAGAATTATCACCGTGGTTTATTCCACCTATCACCACATCGGGACGACGGGGAACCACCGTATGCAATGCCAGTTTCACACAATCTACCGGTGTGCCCGTACATTTATACACAGTCAAATCCTCCTCTTCACGCACCTTGTAATACTTCACAGGATGCTCGGAAGTGATCGCCCCCGAAGCTCCCGAACGAGGACCGTCCGGTGCCATTACGATTATCTCACCCATTCCACGCAACCCGCGTATCAATTCATTCAATCCCTTAGCTTCCACGCCGTCATCATTTGACAGCAATATCAACGGTTTTCTTTCTTCATATTTTTCCACTCTTTTTCTCGGAGCGTAAAGATACAACTCTTTGCCGGAACTACCCCTCACCGGAAAAGAAAATTATCTTAATGTTCTACAACCCAGTGCTAAAAATAGAATAGAATTGAATGAAAATTTCTATCTTTGCCGCCGTTGAGTTATTAACAAAACCAATGAGTTATCAACAGTTTTGCTAATGTCTGCCGTTTTTTATAGGTGCAATCACCTATTATTTGTTACTTCGCAGCGAGAAAAACTGATTAATATGGGAAAAATTATTGCTTTAGCCAATCAAAAAGGTGGCGTAGGTAAAACTACCACAACGATTAACCTCGCAGCTTCTCTGGCAACACTGGAGAAAAAGGTGCTGGTTATTGATGCAGACCCTCAGGCCAACGCATCATCAGGATTGGGTGTGAACATCAAAGAGGTAGAATGCTCTATCTATGAATGTATTATCAACGAAGCCGATATACGGGAAGCAATTTATACCACCGACATTGACGGACTCGACATTGTTTCTTCACACATCGACCTGGTTGGCGCAGAAATAGAAATGCTGAACCTGGAAGACCGCGAGAAGATCATGAAAAAAGTATTAGCCCCCATGCGGGACGAATATGACTATATCCTGATAGACTGCTCCCCGTCGTTAGGCTTGATAACAATCAATGCGCTGACAGCAGCCGATTCAGTGATTATCCCTGTTCAATGCGAATATTTTGCATTAGAGGGCATCAGCAAATTGCTGAATACCATTAAGATTATTAAATCGAAACTGAATCCTTCACTGGAAATAGAAGGCTTCCTGCTGACAATGTTCGATTCACGTCTGCGTCTGGCCAACCAGATTTATGATGAAGTGAAACGCCATTTTCAAGAATTGGTATTCAAGACAATTATACAGCGTAACGTCAAACTGAGCGAAGCTCCCAGCCACGGCATTCCTGCAATATTGTATGATGCCGACTCTACCGGAGCCAAGAATCATTTGGCATTGGCACAAGAAATTATAACACGTAACAGTAAGTAAACAATGGCAGTACAGAAGAAATTTGCTTTAGGACGCGGGCTTGACGCACTGATCTCGACTGAAGAAGTAAAGACAGCCGGCTCATCTTCTATCAACGAGATAGAACTGAGCAAAATATCCGTCAACCCTAACCAACCGCGTCGTGAATTTGATCCGGTGGCGTTACAGGAGTTGGCCGACTCTATTGCCGAAATTGGTATCATCCAACCCATTACGTTGCGTCAACTGAGTGAAGACTCTTACCAGATCATAGCCGGAGAACGTCGTTACCGTGCCTCCATACAGGCAGGACTTAAATCTATTCCGGCATACATCCGCACAGCCGATGACGAGAATGTAATGGAAATGGCGTTGATTGAAAATATTCAGCGTGAAGATTTGAATTCATTGGAGATTGCACTGGCTTATCAACATTTATTGGAACAATATGCATTGACACAGGAACGGCTGAGCGAACGTGTAGGGAAAAAACGTACCACTATCGCCAATTATCTGCGCCTGCTGAAACTTCCGGCCCAGATTCAAGTAGCATTGAAAAACCGCGAAATAGACATGGGACACGCCCGTGCCTTATTGTCCTTAGATGATCCTAAGACCCAAATACGTATCTTTAATGAAATACAGTCACAAGGCTATTCTGTCCGTAAAGTGGAAGAAATTGTCAAGGCACTGAGCAGTGGCGAGACAGTGGACAGCGGTGGGAAGAAGATCAAACCGAAAGGCTCCAAATTATCCGAGGAATACACTTTGCTGCAAAGCCACCTCTGCGGATTCTTCGGTTCGAAAGTACAGCTATCATGTACAGCCAAAGGAAAAGGCAAGATCAGTATTCCGTTCAATAACGAAGAGGACTTGGAACGAATCATGGAAATACTGGATTCACTGAAAAAGAAAGAATAAAGCGTTATTACTACATTGAAAAGAAGAACATCCACATATAAACTGTTTACATTCCTGCTTTTATGCCTTATGATGGCTGGAAGCATGAATGTTCACGCCCAAAAGGCACGCAACCGCCGTATGGGTATAAAGACAGATTCTATTATACAAGTCAAAGATTCACTTGTCATTGACAGCCTGAAACTGCTGGAAGAACGGCAAAAGATAGAAAATATGGAAGCACCTGTTGATACTGCCGCTTTAGTCCGTAAAAATGATTCCATACAGAAAGCAATGGCTGCCGAAACAAAACCCCGGTTTATCCCGAACTCCAACCGTGCCATCTGGCTGGCGTTGGTAATTCCCGGCGGAGGACAGATATACAACCGTAAATATTGGAAACTGCCGATAGTATATGGTGGGTTTGTGGGATGTGCATATGCGCTGACCTGGAACAACAGAATGTACAAGGACTATTCTCAAGCCTATCTGGATATTATGGACGATGACCCTGATACCAAAAGCTACGAAGACTTCCTGCCTCATGGCATGAGCGCGGAAGGTATGGAGGACACCTTTAAAAAACGAAAAGATTTCTATCGCCGAAATCGGGATTTAAGCATATTCTGTTTTATCGGTGTATATATACTGTCTGTCATAGACGCATACGTGGATGCCGAACTATCTGATTTTGACATATCCAAAGACTTAGGTCTTCAAATACAACCTGTTATTTTTAATGACGGCCGGAGCAGGATACCTAATACAATAGGCCTGCAATGCAGCTTCAAATTTTAATCGCATGAAAAACTTTTTAATTGGTTTATTTACATTTATAGGAACAACGGGAATAAGCGCACAAACCCAAAGTATTACCGTTCACTCGCAAACTACAGGAAAAGAAGAAATTATTGATGTTCCTGAAAGTATGCAGTCAGAAATGGACAGTCTTTACTGGGACTGGCAATCTAAGAATCACATCACATTGGGAGAGAACTGCACAATGGCCTCTACCAACCCTGTTGTAAGTGATTCCATCTATATGGATCGTCTGTCACGTATTCCCTCTATCATAGAAATGCCTTACAATGAGGCAGTACGCAAATTCATTGATATGTATGCCGTCCGTCTGCGCAATAAAGTATCCTTTATGCTTGCGGCAACCAATTTTTATATGCCTATCTTTGAAGAAGCACTTGATTTATACGACCTTCCTCAAGAACTGAAATATCTGCCGATTATAGAGTCCGCCTTAAATCCTGTCGCTGTTTCCCGCCAGGGAGCTACCGGCTTGTGGCAGTTTATGCTGGGTACAGGAAAAATATACGGGCTGAAGAACAATAGTCTGATAGACGAAAGACGGGACCCGGTCAAATCAACTTGGGCGGCAGCACGTTACCTGAAAGACCTGTACGACATCTATCAAGACTGGAATCTGGTATTGGCAGCTTACAACTGCGGGCCGGGCACTATCAACAAAGCCATACGCCGTGCCGGAGGAGCCACGGATTATTGGACAATCTACAACTATCTGCCCAAAGAAACCCGTGGGTACGTTCCTGCTTTCATAGCGGCAAACTACATCATGACCTATTATTGCGAACATGGCATCTGTCCCATGGAAACACAGCTTCCCAACGCTACAGACACCATTCACATTAACAAAGACCTCCACTTACAACAAGTGGCAGAAGTATGCAACATCAACCTAGACCAGCTTCGCAGCCTGAACCCCCAATACAAAAAGGATATTATTCCCGGTAACAGCGAGTTGTGCGCACTTCGTCTGCCCAATAACTTTGTCAGTACTTTCATTGACCGCCAAGACAGCGTGTTCGCTTATAAGCCCAATGAATATCTGACCAAAAGAAAAACGGTAGCCATCAAGGAAACAACCAGTAGCAGAAACCGCTCATCCAAGGGAACTCTTTATCATAAAATCAAACAAGGAGACACATTGGGAGGAATTGCTGCCAAATACCACGTATCCATCAGCCAATTACGTAATCTAAACGGTATAAAGGGCAATAATATCAGAGCCGGAAGAAGTTTGCGGATCAGATGATTGATAAAAAATACAGATTTAACACTATACATTTTCTGAAAATACTTGCTTGAATATGTTTTTTGTATATTTTTGCAGTATAGATTATAGGAGGCAAAGATATGACGGATGAAAAGCAGACTCAGGAACAGGCGGATGAGGAAATGATAAACCAAGGGTTTCAGGAACTTTTGGACAGTTATCTAGCGACCAAGCACCGCAAAAAAAGTAGAAATCATCACAAAGGCATTCAATTTTGCCAAACAAGCACATAAAGGAGTAAAACGACGCTCGGGTGAACCATACATCATGCATCCCATAGCCGTTGCTAAAATTGTATGTACCGAAATAGGACTGGGATCAACTTCCATTTGTTCGGCTTTACTGCATGATGTGGTTGAAGATACAGACTACACTGTGGAAGACATTGAAAATCTGTTTGGTCCTAAAATCGCACAGATTGTAGATGGCCTGACTAAAATATCCGGCGGCATATTCGGAGACCGGGCTTCCGCACAAGCCGAGAATTTCAAGAAATTGCTACTGACCATGAGTGATGACATCCGGGTTATCCTCATCAAAATAGCCGACCGTCTGCATAATATGCGTACACTTGGCTCCATGCTTCCCAACAAGCAATACAAAATTGCCGGAGAAACCTTATACATCTATGCGCCACTGGCTAACCGCTTGGGGTTAAACAAAATAAAGACAGAACTGGAAGATCTCAGTTTCAAATATGAGCATCCGGAAGAATATGCACAGATAGAATCCAAGCTACAAGAAACACAAGCGGAACGCGAAGAAGTATTCCGTGAATTTACAGCACCTATCCGCGCACAACTGGACAAAATGGGTATCAGCTATCAATTGATAGCACGAGTCAAATCCCCTTATTCCATCTGGAACAAGATGCAGACCAAGCATATCACATTTGAAGAAATATATGATATCCTGGCTGTCCGTATCATCTTCTGTCCCAAAAATCCGGAAGAAGAACTCAACGAGTGCTTTAACATATACGTATCCATATCCAAGATTTATAAACCGCACCCAGACCGCTTGCGCGACTGGGTAAGCCATCCTAAAGCCAACGGCTATCAGGCACTTCACGTAACTCTGATGAGCAACAAAGGCCAATGGATAGAAGTGCAGATACGCAGCGAGCGGATGAATGATGTAGCCGAACAAGGCTTTGCCGCACACTGGAAATATAAAGAAGGCGGAGGCAGTGAGGACGAGGGCGAACTGGAAAAATGGCTGCGTACCATCAAGGAAATTCTGGATGATCCGCAACCGGATGCCATGGACTTTCTGGATACCATCAAACTGAACCTGTTCGCTTCTGAAATATTTGTCTTCACTCCGAAAGGTGAAATCAAAACGATGCCGCAAAACTGTACGGCACTGGATTTTGCATTCTCCATCCATACATTCTTGGGCAGCCATTGCATCGGAGCTAAAGTCAACCACAAGCTGGTGCCCTTGAGCCACAAACTGCAAAGCGGCGACCAGGTGGAGATTCTTACTTCCAAATCACAACATGTACAGCCTTCGTGGATAAACTTTGCCACCACTGCAAAAGCCAAGGCTAAGATACAGGCCATACTGAAACGCGAACAGCGAGGTATGCAGCAGGCCGGTGAGGAAATGTTACGGGAATTCTTCTCCAGGGGAGGGAGTAGAGTACACTCCCGAAAACATACGAAAGATCTGTAATCTGCATACCCTCAAGACACAGGAAGAATTGTTTGCAGCCATCGGATTCAAAACAATCATTCTAGGAGAAAACGATAAAAACGAACTGAAAGACAAACCGGTTTCCAGTAACTGGAAAAAGTATATCTCTTTCGCTTTCGGAGGCAGCAAGACAAACAAGGAGAAACCGACAGAAGAGAAGGTTCCCCTACCAAAGATAGACAGCAAGAAAATATTGAAACTGACTCCCGAAGCTATCCAAAAGAACTATGTGATAGCAGAATGCTGCAAACCTATTCCGGGAGATGACGTTTTGGGATATATAGGCGACAATAATCGTATCATCATCCACAAACGCCAATGTCCGTTGGCTACCAAACTGAAAAGCAGTTATGGCAACCGCTTGTTGGCTGTCCAATGGGAAACAGGAAAGTCCTTGTACTTCCCTGTAAATATCTACATAAAAGGTATTGACCACATCGGTCTGTTAAACAAGGTAACAGAAATCATTTCACAACAATTGAATGTAAATATCCACAAGTTGAATATTGAAAGTAACGATGGTATCTTTGAAGGAAGAATACAGCTATTTGTGCACGATGTGGATGATGTAAAATCCATCACTACCAACCTAAGGAAAATAGATGAGATAAAAACCGTCACCCGTATCGAAAAGTTCGAAGACGAGCCGAATTAACCAATACCAGTTTCACCGCAGATTACACTGATTTGTCCATAACGATTATCTGCAACTCGTTTTTAATCCGTGCAATCTGTGGTGAATATTCTTAAGTCAGGTAATCCAGTTCTTTACGCATACTGACCAATTCCTCACGTATCAGTTTCAATCTGTCCAAAATCTCCGTAGTACGGATAGTGGTTTCCCTGTTCATCTTCAGTTTCTGCTTAGCCCCCTGTAAAGTCATCCCTTTCTCTTTCACCAGATGATAGACCAGCCGGATATTCTCAATATCCTCTTTACGATACTGACGGACATTCCCTCCCGCCTTCTTGGGCGAAATAATAGGAAATTCCTTTTCCCAATAACGCAACAAGGATTCATTTACATCAAACATCTTCGCCACTTCCCCAATGGAATAGTAAAGTTTCAATTCTTTATTCGGATTATAGGCCATGGTAAATTAAAATTAAGAATTAAAAATTCACGGCTAGTCAAATACCTTACCGTGATTGGCTGCAATCTGTATCATCTTGTCATAATCTTCCGCACTCAAATCCATGAAATAATAATTCACAGGATTCTGCACTTTTCCTTTCACGTGCACTTCATAGTGCAAGTGCGGCCCGGTACTCTTGCCCGTATTTCCTACCTCCCCTATCACTTCCCCACGTACCACCTTTTGCCCCGGGCGAACCTTATACTTGCTTAAATGTGCATACCAAGTCACGTACCCGAAACCATGATCCACCTGGATCAGATTTCCATAACCGGTTTCCCATCCCGCCTTTACCACCGTTCCGTCTCCCGTAGCATAAACAGGAGTACCTATATTGGCAGAGAAATCCATTCCCGCATGAAACTTGGCTGTTTTATAAATAGGATCTATACGTACACCGTAACCTGAAGCCGTCTTCTTCAAATTCTTATTGGATACCGGCATTATGGCCGGAATACATTTCAGCATCTCGTCATGATTCTTGCACAAATCCACCACCTCGTCAAAAGACTTGGACTGGATATAAAGCTGCCGGTTCAACATATCCAGCTTCTGAGTGGTATTGATAACCAGATCGGCATTCGCCATATCCCGCAACTGTTCATAGCGGTTTGTCCCCCCATAACCGGCCTTACGGACTGCATCCGATACAGGATCGGCCTGCAACACCACCCGATACAAATTATCATCACGCTGCTGGATATCCTGCATCACCCCCATAGCCTCATCCAGACGATGGGACAACACATTATACTGGGCCAGCAAACGGGTATTCTCTATACGGAGCTCCTTCTCGGACGGAGAACCAAAGATCAATAATAAGATAATGAAACTGCCTGCCCCCAAGCCCATTCCCACAAACAAACGGCGCAAGATGCTTAAGGCACGCTGCCTCACTGTGGGGTAAATGCGGTCATAAGTTCGGGTCTTAGGATTATAAATATAGTAGACTTTACGCATCTAATTCTGCTTTTTGAAGTTTTTAATGCACAACACATCAATATTTTGCACAATTCTTGACGACAATAATAAAACCAATTATCTTTGCAAATCCTTTTTGAGAATATTAACTAGAAGACAATATATTATAAGCGACATGATGACAGCTAAAGAAATTAGAGATTCTTTCAAAAGCTTTTTCGAGTCGAAAGGACACCAGATTGTCCCATCGGCTCCGATGGTCATTAAAGATGACCCCACATTGATGTTCACCAATGCAGGTATGAACCAGTTCAAAGACATTATTCTGGGCAACCACCCGGCCAAATACAAAAGAGTCGCGGACTCACAAAAATGTTTGCGTGTAAGCGGCAAGCACAATGACCTGGAAGAAGTGGGACATGATACCTACCACCATACTATGTTCGAAATGCTGGGCAACTGGTCTTTCGGAGATTACTTCAAGAAAGAAGCTATCGGCTGGGCATGGGAATATCTGGTAGATGTACTGAAGATAGATCCGAAAGATCTGTATGCCACCGTATTCGAAGGAAGTCCCGAAGAAGGACTGGAACGGGACAACGAAGCCGCCTCTTACTGGGAACAGTTCCTGCCGAAAGACCATATCCTCAATGGCAACAAACATGACAACTTCTGGGAAATGGGTGATACAGGTCCCTGCGGCCCGTGTTCCGAAATCCATATCGACTCACGTTCGGAAGAAGAAAAAGCTCAAATCCCCGGCAACCAACTGGTAAATAAGGATCATCCGCAAGTAATCGAGATCTGGAATCTTGTATTCATGCAGTTCAACCGCAAAGCAGACGGTTCACTGGAAGGTCTTCCCGCCAAAGTGATCGATACCGGTATGGGATTCGAACGTTTGGTGCGCACACTGCAAGGCAAGACATCCAACTATGACACTGATGTGTTCCAACCGATACTGAAAGCCATTGCCGAAATGGCAGGAACCACCTATGGTCAAGACAACCAGAAAGATATCGCCATGCGCGTTATAGCCGACCATATCCGTACCATCGCATTCTCAATCACCGACGGCCAATTGCCCAGCAACGCAAAAGCCGGCTATGTAATCCGCCGTATCCTCCGCCGTGCCGTCCGTTACGGATATACTTTCCTGGGACAGAAACAAGCATTCATGTACAAGCTGCTGCCTGTATTGATTGAGAATATGGGCGAGGCCTATCCGGAGTTGAACGCACAGAAAACACTGATCGAGAAAGTGATCAAAGAAGAAGAAGAATCTTTCCTGCGCACACTGGAAACAGGTATCCGTCTGTTGGACAAGACTATGAACGATGCCAAAGCTGCCGGGAAAAAAGAGATCAGCGGTGTGGATGCCTTTACATTATATGACACTTTCGGTTTCCCCCTCGACCTGACAGAACTGATTCTCCGAGAAAACGGCATGACTGTAAACGAAGAAGAGTTCAACGCCGAAATGCAGAAACAAAAAGAACGCGCCCGTAACGCGGCAGCCGTTGAAACCGGCGACTGGATCACCATAAAGGAAGGTGACACCCACTTTGTAGGTTATGACTTTACCGAATATGAAACCAGCATCCTGCGCTATCGCCAGATCAAGCAGAAAAACCAGACATTGTATCAAATTGTACTGAGCGATACTCCTTTCTATGCCGAAAGTGGTGGTCAGGTAGGTGATACAGGGGTGATCGTAAGCGAATTCGAAACCATTGAAATCATTGACACCAAGAAGGAAAACAACCTTCCTATCCATATCACCAAAAAACTGCCCGAACACCTTGACGTTCCGATGATGGCTTGTGTAGATACAGAAAAACGTGCCGCCTGTGCCGCCAACCACTCTTGTACTCACTTGCTGGACGAAGCGTTGCGCCAGGTATTAGGAACTCACGTAGAACAAAAAGGTTCTTTGGTAACCCCTGAGTCATTACGTTTCGACTTCTCTCACTTCCAGAAGGTGACTGACGAGCAACTTCGTGAAGTGGAACATTTGGTAAATGCCAAAATCCGTGAGAACATCCCTTTGACGGAATACCGCAATCTTCCTATCGAAAAGGCAAAAGAACTGGGTGCTATTGCTTTGTTCGGTGAAAAATACGGTGATGAGGTACGTGTTGTCCAATTCGGAAACTCTATTGAATTCTGTGGAGGTACCCACGTTCCGGCTACAGGCAAGATCGGTATGGTCCGTATTATCAGCGAAAGCTCTGTTGCTGCCGGTGTGCGCCGTATCGAAGCTATCACGGGTGCCAAAGTAGAGGAATTGATGGATACGGTCCAAGATACGCTGAATGACTTGAAGGCATTGTTCAACAATGCTCCCGATCTGAAAGTCGCCATCCGCAAGTATATTGACGAAAATGCAGGATTGAAGAAGCAGGTGGAAGAGTTCATGAAAGAAAAGGGCGCCGCACTGAAAGCCAGACTGGTAGAGAATGCCAAAGAAATAAATGGTGTGAAAGTGGTGAAAGCCATCATTCCGATGTCTGCCGACGTAGTGAAAGATATTGCCTTCCAGCTGAAAGGTGAGATTCCTGCCAATCTGTTCGTTGTAATAGGTAGTGTGGACAACAACAAACCGATGCTGACTGTCATGATTAGCGAAGACTTGGTAAAAGCCGGACAGAATGCAGGTAAACTGGTCCGTGAAGCAGCCAAACTGATTCAAGGCGGCGGCGGCGGTCAGCCCCACTTCGCAACGGCAGGCGGTAAGAATCCCGACGGTCTGAATGCGGCTGTTGATAAAGTGATAGAGCTGGCTGCATTGTAATCTATTCGAATTTCGTCCATATTTCGTATATATCAAAACTCCGCCATCTGGTCTGAAAGCCGATGGCGGAGTTTTTTTATCTGGTTTACTAAGCCTTTCTTCTTTATGGATAAGGGAAATAAAAAGGAAGATTTCTATCTCCCAAGCCTTTGGAGTTATCTCCATAGCCTTTGGAGTTAACTCCATAAGCTTGGGAGTTAACTCCAAAGGTTATGGAGATAGAATACAAACGTTCAAAAAGGCTTAGCCATAAAGAAAAAAACATTAACCAAACGGTTGAAAACATATCATCAGTCATTAACACCTCACTGACTGCCCGCTCATTCCGTCTGCTCCTTCGGCCAGTTCACTAGATACAGAATTTCCGTAGCACGGGTGAAAGCCGTATACAGCCAACGGAAATAATCCGGAGTCAACATATCCTCCGTCATATAACCCTGATCCAAAAAGACCCGTTTCCACTGGCCACCCTGCGCTTTGTGACAAGTAACGGCATACGCATATTTCACCTGCAAGGCATTGTAATGAGGATCGGCTTTCATTTTCTTCATCCGCTCACGTTTCACTGTTATATCAGCATAATCCTCCAATACCGAATAAAACAACTTGTCATTCAATTCTTTAGGCAGTGCGGGTGTTTCAGTATGCAAGGTATCCAACAAAAGTTTCACCTCCAATTCCATACCATCATAGTCGGGGAACGCCAGCACCACATCGGCAAAACGAAAGCCGTATGCCTCACGCACCCGACGGACACGGCGAACCACAGCTATATCTCCATTGGCTATAAAATCAATCTCCTTACAACCCTCCGTCCAAAAATAGTTATTCTTCGCCACCATCAGCAGGTCACCGCTGTTCAGCTCATCCTCCCGAAACAGAATCGTATTCCTGATTCCCTTATTATAAATATTCGCCCGTTTATTGGAACGGCAGACCACAATCGTTTCGTCCATACCTGCCTGACCGTAACAATCATTGATTACCTCAATCAGCTCACTACCAGAAACCATCCGGATATCCGGAAACCCTTCCACACGGACAGAAGGCAAAGTGAGAAAATTTTCCTCGGATATGTAGCGGCGCAATTCTGTCGCATTCCAAAGAATCCCCGAATCATGCATCTGACGGACCACCTCAGTGAGCTGCGCCTCATATACTTCCATGCCATACCCGCGTAACTTATCGGCCGAAAGAGCCGGACTCTCCTCCTCTCCCACCGGAGGAAGCTGCGCCGTATCTCCTATCAGCATCAGACGGCAACCTGTTCCGGCATATACATATTGAATCAAGTCGTCCAGCAAACGCCCTGTACCAAAGACCGCCCCCGCCAATCCGTCATTAGCGATCATCGACGCCTCATCCACAATAAACAAAGTATGCTGATGCAGGTTATCATCCAAAGAAAAGTTGTCCAGGTCATTTGAAAAGTTGCGCTGGCGGTAAATCTTCTTATGGATAGTATAAGCCGGATGCTGTGCATAATGTGAAAAGACTTTAGCCGCCCTTCCCGTCGGAGCAAGCAGAACACACTTTTGCTGTAACTGGTCCAAGGTCTTCACCAATGCTCCGATAAGGGATGTTTTACCCGTACCGGCATATCCCTTTAAGAGAAAAACCGAGTCCGATTGGCGGGAAAAGAGAAAATCTGCTAAAAATTTAACAGCTTTTTCTTGTTCTAAAGTTGGTTTATATAGAAAATTTCCCTTAATTTGCTGCACTAAATAACTATTAATCATAATTGCGTAATAAAAAGTTCCTTGAACTGTGCGTTATTAGATTTATTTGTTTTATTTTTGCGATGCGAATATAAACTAAAAAAAACACATATTTATCATGAAAACAGTTATTAATATTGTATTGGCTGCTTGCGTTATCGGTTTGATATACGTTTGCTACGGCAGTATCATGGGACCGATCAACTTCGATGACGCTAAAAAGACTAGAGAGAAACAAGTTATTGCACGCTTAATTGACATCCGTAAGGCACAGTTGGAATACCGTAACCTGCACAATGGACGATATACTGCAAGCTTCGACACCTTGATTGATTTCGTCAAAACTGCAAAACTTCCGTTTGTAAAGAAAGAAGGAGTTTTGTCTGATACACAACTGGAAGCCGGTATGACTGAAAAGAGCGATGGCAATCATCAACAAAGCCAAAAAGACCGGTAACTGGAAAGAAGTTGAAAAAGAAGGTTTGATGAACTTCAAACGTGATACTTTATGGGTTGCCGTAACAGATACAATCTATGCTCCGGGCTTCAATGCAGACTCTTTGAGATATGTTCCCTTCGGAAACGGCGTACAATTTGAGATGGTTACCCGCAGCGATACTACCAAATCGGGTGCTCCTTTGAACTTGTTCCAAGCTCAAACTCCGTATGAAACATATTTGGGCGGCTTGAATACTCAAGAATTGGCTAACCTTAAAGACCTTCAGACCAAATTGGGTAAATATTGCGGTTTAAGAGTGGGTGATATCGAACAGCCTAACAATAACGCAGGTAACTGGGAATAAGAATGACTGAACGTATCGATTTTACAAAATCAGAACAATATACATTATCCATCCGCCTCAGTGCGGATGGATTTTCTTTTTCTATCTATAACCCACTGACAGATAATGATTTCTGCTTTGTTCCGCATCCGGTCAACACCGGATATTCCATGACGGCCAATCTGAAAGATATGCTGACTAAAACAGAAGCGCTGAAGTATCCGTATAAACGGGTTAACATCTTGTATGACTCCCCCCGTTTCACCCCTGTTCCTTTGGAATTATTCGAAGACGAACAGATGGATACAATTTTCTATCATAATTTTCCTAAAGCTAAAGGAAATAACGAGATTGTACTTTGCAATGTCCTGGGAAGAAGCAATGTGGTAATACTTTTTGCTATGGACAAACATACCCATTTGTTACTGACTGAACATTTTCCTACGGCTCGTTTCTTCTCCACCGCCAGCCCGCTGACTGAATATTTCGCCCGGAAAAGCCGGTTGGGTAACAGCCGGAAACTATATACATACATACGCGAGCAACAAATGGAAGTTTTTTGTTTTGATAAGGGCAACTTATTACTGATCAACTCATTTCCATGCAAACAAACCACAGACCGTGTGTATTACCTATTATATGTATGGCAACAATTAAATTATAATCAGGAAAGAGACGAGCTGCACTTGACAGGAATATTAAAGGACAAAGAAGAATTACTGAAAGAGTTGCGCAATTATCTGCGCCAGGTATTCGTCATCAGCCCCAAAGCGGAATTCAACCGCTCCGAGATAAGTAAAATAGAAGAGATACCTTTTGACATGCAAACCTTATTATTATGCGAGTAATCAGCGGTATATACAAACGGCGCCGTTTCGATGTGCCTCATACATTCAAGGCACGTCCGACAACGGATTTCGCCAAAGAGAACCTTTTCAATGTATTAAGTAACAATTATTTTGACTTCGAGGACGGAGTTACAGCCTTGGACCTTTTCGCCGGTACGGGCAGCATCAGTATAGAACTGGTTTCACGCGGTTGTGACCGGGTTATTTCAGTAGAAAAAGATCCCCAGCACCTTTCTTTCATCTCACAGATGATGCGTGAAGTGAAGACTGACAAATGTTTTCCTATCCGTGCTGATGTCTTTAGATTTATAGACAAATGCAGCGAGCAATTTGATTTCATCTTCGCCGACCCTCCATACGCCTTGAAAGAGTTGGAAAGCATCCCCACCCGTATTTTCGAAAGCGGGATTTTAAAGGAAGACGGATTACTGGTACTGGAACATGGCAAAGAGAATCATTTTGAGGATGACCCCCATTTTATTGAGCGCCGTGCATATGGCAGTGTGAACTTCTCTTTCTTCAAAGCAACGGTGCCAGCAACCGGACAATAGATTCTTGTGCTTTTTGATACCAAGGACGCTTTATCCATGTTTTTCTCTGCAACAGGATGGCGTCCTTCTGGTCTTGCAGGAAAATACCTTTCAACAGCAATGCTGAGGACGGATCATACATAAAGGCATTCACCTCAAAATTATGCTCAAAGCTACGGAAGTCCATATTTGTAGAACCTACCGTAGAAAGAGTATCATCACTGACCATCAGCTTGGAATGCAAAAAACCTTTCTGATAAAGGTAAATCCTGACACCCGCACGCATGATATCATCCAAATAAGATAACGAACCTAAATGTGTTATCCATGTATCGGCACGTGCCGGTATCATAATGCGAACATCCACGCCTGCCAAAGCTGCCGTTTTCAATGCCATCAGAATAGGTTCGGTAGGCAACAGGTAAGGTGTTTGTATATAAAAATACTTTCGGGAGCTGCTGATAGCTATCAGTAGCCCTTGCATAATATCCCGCCATTCGCCTACAGGATCGGAAGTGACAATCTGTATCAGAGCCTTTCCAAAGATTCCGACTTCGGGGAAATAACGGGAGGAAGTGATAAGGGTACGGTCTACTACATACCAATCGGTCAAAAAAGCAGTCTGTAACCCATATACCGCTTTTCCTTCTATTTTAATGTGAGTATCCCGCCATATCCCCCATGGAAAGCCTTTCATATAGCGCAAAGCAATGTTCATCCCTCCCGTATAAGCCACACGACCGTCGATTACTACTATTTTACGGTGATTACGATAATTTACCTTACTGGTAAATAAAGGAAAACGGACTTTCAAAAAACTGCGTGCCTCAATACCTGCTCCCCGCATTTCATCAAAAAAAGCATGGGGAACTTTCCAGCAGCCCACATCGTCATATAGCAAACGCACTTCTACTCCCTGCCGCGCTTTATCTATCAACAAATCGCGCAGCAACCTGCCTGCCGGATCATCCTCAAAAATATAAAACTGCAAATGGATGTGATGCTTTGCCTTACTGATTTCTTTCATCAATGAATACAGCATGGAATAACCATCCGTAAAAACTTCCGTCGCATTTCCTTCAAAGGGCAAAGCATTATTCACTTTCCGGAAAAAACGCATCAACTGGTGCTGTTCATCAGGACACTTAAACGCCTTTTGCGCCTGATATTCTGCCATGGGACGTTTTATGAGACGGGTGAACCCTTTCTTGCTGATCAATTTCTCCTTACGTGTGCTTCTGCCGAAAAAGAAATAGAACACAAGCCCCACAATAGGCAGGAAAAAGAGCACAAGTACCCATGCCATTGTTTTAACGGGATTACGATTATCAAGTATCACTATAAAGATAGTTCCGATGATAATCACAAAATAAAGCACGTTAAAAGCAACAGCAAAGATTTCATTAAAGATACTCCACTCTACCATATAATTCCAGTAATTTACTTATAAGCAAACTTATAAAAAAAATCCCAACCTATAACAATATAGATTGGGAAAAGATTAAGATATAGTTTCATTTAAAAAGGACGCCGGCCATGTCTTCCCGGACCGGGACCAAAACCGGGACTGCCGAATCCCCTATGGCTATTCATCATCTTGTCACGGGCGGCTTTACTTCCAAAAATATTCAGACGATAGATAAAATGTACCATACAATAACTGTTGATACTGTTGTATTCGGTAACCGAACGTACATCCGCTGTCAAAGAACGGCTGATATTGCTCTGTTGTTTTAAGATGTCGTACATTTCAAAACTAACAGTTGCAGCTCCTTTCAATAGACTTTGTGCTATTTGGGCATTCCAAATCAGTTCATTATTGTTCAAACTGGCATCATCATATCCTCTACGGGACTGGTTGGTGATATTAGTAGACAATGTCATCTGCCATGGTAAAGTGACATTGGTACTCGCTCCATATGAGAATGTATAAGGATTCTGGTTCTTTTCAGGACGCAGCTTGCTACGTTCCGCTGTATACTCAATAGAACCATTCAATGAAAATTCAAACCAGTCATTCCGATAGGACCCATTCAGATTCTCCGCCAAAGTCAAACCGGTAGTCGTATTCTTATCATCATGCAATGTTTCCTTATTGTATAAGAACGCTACCTGATTCCGGTAGCTCACACGAGAAAAAGAATTTATAGTAAACTTTTTATTCTTCAAAGCCGAATTAAAACCGAACAATCCAAACGCATTCCAGTTTCCATTGATATTCTGAGGAGTTGAAGTAGTACCACCCGTATTCTCATCATATACCGTACTATTACTGATACTATTCTGAGTAGCAGTGAAATTTACATGAGTCATTATGCCACGCTGCTTCTCGGCATTATAAGTGTTATAAAACAAACGCATGGTATGGGCAAACGAAGGCTTCAAACCTGGATTACCCACACGGATATTCAACGGATTGGAATTATCGACAATCGGCAACAGGTTTTCCATACTAGGCTGGCTACTGCGCCCACGATAAGTGATACGCAACTGACTTACTTTGGAGAAGCGATAACGAAAATCCAGATTCGGAGCAAAATTGAATACCGTTCTTGTGGTATCAGTCATGTAATCTCCCTTCTTATAGGACAATTTCGTATTTTGAGGCTGTAAGGACATGCCGGCACTCAACTGATATTTCTCCCGGATAAATCGTAGTCCCAAAGAAATATCATGATTAAAGTATTTATATTCAGCATCCTTACTCAAGCTATCCACATAAGCAGTTTCATAGTTTTCGGGTAATCCGTCATTTATATCCCAAGGATACCCCAAATCGTATGTCGATTTATCACTCTTGCTATTCTTATATTGGAATCTATAACTAAATTGCAGGAAAGTAGCCCGTGCTATAGGTTCGCTATAAGTAAACTGTGCTGTATAATTATAATTTTTAGTAGGCATCGTAATGTATTGATTACGATGTTCTATAGAATCCCCTCCTAAATAGTTCTTTATCTGATAATAACGGGTTTCCGATTGAGCATACTGATCGCTGTCATCATCTCCATATCCAAATGAACCACGGAATGTAATGTTACGTCCCTCATTATTCAGTTTCCGGTTCAGCTGCAATGTTGCATTAGCCGACAAACTATTTGATTTGGACAGATTATGTTCATTGGTAGCATTAATACGAGTATCCCTTAACGGATCATCAGACTCTATATTGTCAAAGTTCAAATAATCATTGGGATTTACCACATACTGATAAGGATCCTCATTAAAAGTACCTGACTCTGCAACTGAAGCTCCCCTTGTCTTGTCATAAGAAACATTCGGCCGGAAAATAATATTGGTCATTGAATCGGGACGCCATTCCATACGGAAATCTGCCTTGAAACCTGTTTCCTTATTACTATTGGCTTTGTTTGAATTGGAATAAGAATCCCCCGACTGCAAAAAACGCTGTGAAGATCCGACTGTTACTACATCTGCATCACGATAGTTGTAACGCATACTACCTCCCAATTCCAGTTTTTCTGTTTCTGTAGCAAAATTCGCTCCTAGCATTTTAGTCGCGTTCAATCCATTGTTACGCCTCCAACGAGGTCCTCCTCCCGAAAATCCCTGATCATTCACATTATTGGCGGAACCAATAATAGAAACCTGAGTTTTATCATAAAAACGGTTAATCATAGCTCTTCCTGTATAACGGTCTTCCGTTCCGGCGCCTAAATCCACGTTTCCAAACCAGCCTTGATTCATCCCCTTCTTCACCGTCAAATCGAGCACTGTTTCCTCCTCACCATCATCAATACCCGTAATGCGTGCCAAATCGGATTTCTTATCATAGGTTTTCAGTTTTTCCACCATATCGACTGGCAAGTTCTTCAAACCGGTCTTCACATCACCGCCAAAAAACTCTTTGCCATCTACCATAAGTTTCTTGATTTCCTTGCCGTTCATCTTTATGTTTCCGTCTTCATCTATTTCTGCTCCCGGAAGTTTTTTCACCAATTCTTCCAACATCGCCCCCTCAGGAGTACGATAAGCAGAAGCGTTATAGCCAATAGTATCTTCTGAAATGGTTACCTGCGGAGCCTCGGCTACAATAACCGCCTCACCCAACATGATAGCATCGGTGGGTAAAGTGACTGTTCCAATATTAACACTCGGTTTACCAGCTGTCAGCTGCAAAGATTTTTCCTGAGTAAGGTAACCTACAAATGAAATTTTAAGTACATATTTCCCCGGACGGGCAGCAATAGAGAATACTCCGTTGTTATTGGTAACATTTCCTACCACCATTGTACTATCGGGTAGAGAAAGTAACTGTACGGTAGCTTGTCCAACCGGGCTTTTATCATCACCATCAATCACAGATCCCGTCACGGTTATGCGCTTGCCACTTTGCGCCCAAGAGAGAGTTGCACAGGTACATACCAGTAACAACAATAATACTAACTTCTTCATTTTTTCTTTTTCCTTGAAATTTTAATGCCTAATGTCCTTTGGACACTCTTGTCGACAAAAGGTTTAACGGAAAAATGTATTTATTTCTTAAACAATCGGTCAACCCGGCTTTTTTGTACACCAAATTCCAGACAAATAACATTAAAAACCATATAAACTATAGCAATGGAATTATCCGCTTCTTCCAGATTTCCATTATATACTCCTCTGACCAACATTACAATATAATAAATGCCCAACAAATAAATAGCATAACAAATAGCCTTGATACGTATTCGGGAAATCTTCTCATTCTCATCCTTCACTTTTGCCAAGAAGATCATAAACAAAGAAAACCAGATAAGTAACTTGATAGAAGCCTTTGTAAACAACAGGTTACTATCGTTTATCATGCCAAACATAAACATGAACAACGGTACGAAAACAGACAACAACAGAACAACATATCCCATCGTCCTACAATAAACCGGTAAAATTCCTTTCATTATTTTATATTTTAACGTACAAAAGTAATTATTTGTAAGCAAAGAACGGTCATCTTTTTGCTTTTTTACCTAAATTTGCAGGCAAATAATAGAAAATATGAGTAAACAAGAAGTTATTATCTGCCATAACTTAGAAGAAAATCTCAATAAGGCAATAAACCAATGCCCACATGACAAATTATTTGTCTTGGCTGACGAACATACACGTGAACTTTGCATTCCTGTTTTATCAGAATTTGATTGTATTAAAAATGCCCATTTTATTTATATAGGGGCTGAAGATGTGCACAAAAACTTGGAAACACTGGCATATGTATGGAAAGAGTTGGGAGATAAAGGTGCAAGCCGTCATTCGCTACTTATCAATTTAGGTGGAGGGATGGTTACAGATTTAGGAGGATTCGCCGCATCAACTTTCAAACGAGGGATCAAATATATTAATATTCCTACCACACTGCTGGCTATGGTTGATGCATCTGTAGGAGGCAAGACCGGAATCAATTTCAACGGATTAAAGAATGAGATCGGAGTCTTCTCTCCTGCCGAAAGTGTATTGATTGACGCTAATTTTCTAAAATCACTGGATATTCGCAATCTATTGTCCGGATACGCTGAAATGTTGAAACATGGTCTTATCAGCACCCATGATCATTGGATAGAATTGTTGAAATTTGACTTCAACAATATAGATTACAAGGTCTTACAGACTTTAGTCGGAAAATCTGTACAGATTAAAGAAGATATAGTGGAACAGGATCCTTTTGAAAGAGGAATCCGCAAAGCTTTAAATCTGGGACACACCGTAGGGCATGCTTTTGAAAGTCTGGCATTAGAAACACAGCATCCGATATTACATGGTTACGCTGTGGCATGGGGAATAGTTTGTGAACTTTATTTCTCCCATATCAAAACTGGTTTTCCTAAAGACAAGCTACGTCAGACCATCCTGTTCGTCAAAGAACATTATGGAGTTATGCCTTTTAATTGCAAACAATATGAACGCCTCTATGAATTCATGAAACATGATAAGAAAAACTCAGCAGGCATTATCAATTTCACCCTATTAACTGAAATAGGAAATATACAGATTAATCAATCGGCAAGTAAAGACGAAATTTTTGAAATGCTGGATTTTTATCATGAATCCATGGGTTGCTGATCTCCCTTCAAACAGATGGAAAGGATTATACAAACTTTCCATCTGTCCGATACAATAAAAACATCTTTTATTTATTCCCAATTATAATCGATCAAACTTTTAACAATCAAGCAATTAGAGTATTTATAATACATTAGTTAAAAAACAGGACAATCATTTAAAAAAGACAAATATAAAGCACCTTTTTTCCGTAAAATTGTTCCTAAATACCATTGATCAACTTTTCAATGCTTCAGAAACCCTATTTTTGCATTATATAATTGGTTGGTATAAATGTTATATAAGGAATTTGAAAAGAATAGAGAAGATATATTAGAGAATGAATTTTGCATGCAATCTAATGCATCAACATTGCCCATTACAGATTGCCCTTCTTATACCCCTATATGTACTATTGGAATCTGTATACAAGGAAATGCTAAAATAAGAATGGATTCTCAAGAATATACTATACACCCACATGATGTTTTGTCTTTATGCCGGGACTGCTAGTCTCAGTCATAGAGACAAGTCCTCATTTCACAACAAACTATTTTACACTTTCAAACACATTTTTCTATGATGTAATAAAAACTATCAGGAGTTTTTCTCCTCAATTTTTCTCTTACATGAAATCTCGTTTCCTTTATCCCTTGCCGGAACAAGAGATGCAGTATTTCATGAATTATTATACGTTACTGAAGAGTCGGATCAAACTTCCCAAAAGTTTTTCCAGAGAAGCAATTATAGCTCTGCTAAGAATTATATTCCTAGATTTATATAACGATTTTGAAAATTACATCAATCATAGAAATAATACAAGTACAACACGTAAAGAAGATTTAACGCATAGATTCTATACGCTAATGATGGACAACTACAGAGAGCATAAAGAGGTTATCTTTTATGCCGACAAACTTCATGTTTCTTCCAAATATCTGTCTGAAGTAGTTAAAGAAACCAGTGGAAAATCTCCTAAGGACTGGATTATAGATTATTCATTACTGGAGATAAAAGAATTATTGAAACAGTTCTCTTAATATTCAGGAAATAACAATCAGAACTAAGTTCCTGAACCAGTCTGCTTTAGGTCGTTTTTTTAAAAGACACACCAATATGTCTCCCTCTGAATATAGGGAATCGACTTATTAGTTTCATCAATACCTTGCATAAAAAGATGCACTTTTAATGTAAAAAAGTACAGAGAATATTTGCAAATACCAAAAAAAGCCGTACCTTTGCATCCGCAATTCGGGGTGTAGCTCAGCCCGGTTAGAGTACGCGTCTGGGGGGCCCAAAAGATTTATTATAAAACATTTAACATAAAACACTAATATAGAAAGAGTTAAACAACAAAGTTTAGCTCTTTTTTCTTTTTCATCTACAACTATCCTAAAACTTTCATTACAATTTAATGCAAATAGATGCAAATCAATCATCAACATATTCATTTTTTTAAAACTTATTGTTATTGCCTAAAGATAGACCATAGTCCTATTTTAGACAACAAATTTCGACAACATTTATTCAATGTATCAGTAATGTCACCTCTTTCATTATTCATTCACTATTTTTTTAAACAACTTATCTCTTAATTTAGCCTTCTAATATCTTTTCTATCCCAATAAGTGAAGTGAGTCAGCCTTTGCTTTTTCTATAATTTCGTCCATAAATTATTGTTCAATATTTATATTTGTTGTATCTTTAGGTTGTGATAGAGAGTCGGGAGAGAAAGTTGATAACGTCACACCCTTCTCTAAAGAATATTGCAAGGGACTACTGCTATTCACCTCTTTCTTAAAAGCAGTTTCTTCGGAGACTACTTTTCTTAATTTATCTTCTTCTTTTCGAGAAGCATCATAAGACGTTAACACCCAAAGTTTATTTCTAAAATTATCGTTTTCATCATAAAAACAAGCACAGACCATTCCAATACCAATATCATTCTCCTATAAACATTTTCCATCTATCCCTTAAACGCCATATCATCTTTAACAAAATAGAAATCTCTATATAACAAAAAATGCTACTTGATAAGACATCAAATAGCATTTATACTTTTCACAATATATCAAATTCATTCCTTTTTTTCATCCGTTTCCGAATTTAAGCTGTTTAAAATTAGTCTTACAGACTCTGTTTTTAACTTCTCTACTTCTTCTTTAGAAGGTTCACTAACAACTATTGATATTGATTCTCCATCTTCTTCCCATCTAGGATGTATAAACCATTCGCGCCTAGCATCTATAAATTCCTTAACAATTCTTCGCAAATCATCATCCAATAAAGAAAGAACCTTGCTGCGTATTCCATAGGGAATTCTATATCTATAAAAAGCTTCTGCAATCCCTCCTGTTATACAAGCCAGTGTATCACTGTCACCACCCAATGAAACAGCCAACCTTATGGCATCCTCAAAACTCCGACTCTCTAAAAAAGCAATAAGAGCTTCGGGAACTGTACCTTGACAGCTTTCATCAAATTTATAATCACAACGAATATCATCGCAACAGCGATTCAAATCATAGCCAAAATTATCTGTGATAAAACTGCGGATATATTCTTTTGATTTACCTTTTCTTGCCAAATAAATAGCCGATGCCGTAGCCTGAGCTCCTTTGATTCCTTCAGGGTGATTATGAGTAACCACAGCTGTCTCTTCCGCCACGTTTATTGTTTCTTCCAAAGAATCAAAATACCATCCCACAGGACTAACACGCATTGCCGAACCATTTCCCCAACTATTATAAGGCTTAGGATTCTTTTCATGCAGCCATTTGTCGAAACGAGCACCATATCCACCCATAGGAAAAGGATATTTAGAACCATAATACTGCATCACTCTCACCAAATCACCTCCATGAAGCAACCAATCAGCCACAGCTATCGTCATAATCGAATCATCAGTATAGAAAGATTCTTTACTGAACAAAGGAAAATCTTTCGTCTTTATATTATTAAACTCATATACAGAGCCTATAATATCACCTGCAAGCGCGCCTATCATATTAATAAAAAATCAATTCATTAAACAAGAAACATAATATCACACAAGACAAATATACAAGAATACTGTATATAGAACAACTAAATTTACCCTCCACCATTTCCCACTTTCCATCCTTCCATTTCCTAAAATCCACTCTCTCTGCCAAAAACGTATAGCCACTTTAGGAATAAACCTCATTTATTTGCCATACGACATGAACAAGATCTCCATAAATTCTACATTTAAAATTATCCCTCATCATTTTTTTTCTGTAGAAAGTTCACCATTTTCTACAAATGTACCCAAAATTTCCCACTTATTCTGATACTCTATAATATCTTTCTTGAATATATCAATAGGACCACCATTAAATTCCTTTCTTCTCTCAACAACAATATGGCTAGGAACAATATAAAAATCAGGATGAACAGATAAATCACTAAACTTATTATTATAAATTACAAAAACATAATAATGATTATCCTTATCCACTGCATTCCCTACAGGAATAGCATTTCCCTTACGTACAGACTTCACATCAACAGAAATCCAACTTCCGTCATCCTTAGTAATCCTTATGTCAATACTCTTTTCATTACCCAAAGTCAAATATGCTTTTGCACCCAAACGATACAACATAGACAAAACCAAATGCTCACTCGCAATTCCAGTCTGATAACCACTACTCTTCTTTTCCATAATCAATATATTTGTATACTATTATTTACTAAAACCAGTATTAAACACGCTGTTTATCGCTGATTCATTCCATTAATATACAAATATATTTAATAAATTATTCCCTATCAAAACATTTATTACATAATTTTTTCTAAGTAAAAGAAATAGGAAAAGGAAACACCAAGTTTTTTTCTAATGAACATTGATAGAAAATCTCACAAGCATTAAATTAAACTACTGAAAAGCCTGTTTAATTACGTTTTATTCCATTTCCTACAAAAAAGTGATTATTTACCTATCTTGCGTCTGTTTCTTTGTTAAAACTACATTTTAAACCCTTAAAGAACGATCAGCCATTCTATTCAATAACTCCCAACGATATGGAGAAACGTTTTCCACAGACTTTTTCATTTCCTCATAAAAAACACTCACCTTATTAGTCAATTCATCTATAATAGAAATAAAGTTTTCCTTATCCAGTAGTAATTTCTCTGCTTCTTTCATAACCTCCTTTATATCATATTTATTTTTACTATTGATTTTTCCTTGTGCAAATTCCCTATCCAAAACTTCATATAGATTAAATTGACCCATTACTAAAGCAACACAAGAACGCTGAAACTCTTTCTTGCCACCAAACCTGAGTAAATCAACTTCCGATACAAATCCTTTCTGTATAATCATGTAGCCATCATACCATTTTTGCAATACTCGCAAATAGAAAACAGGACTATACAAGTCAGCCCCTCTTACTACACCGCCAAAAATCGATGTAACTTTTTTGAAACGAAACTCATATCGCAGCACGTTTATTTTTTTTAAACATTCTAAATTCTCAACCTCCCTATTCTTTTTCATCTCCGTCTTTTTATCATAAAAGCAAAGCTGCGAATCATACTTGTCAAAATACAAAGTTTCTTGTTTTATATTAGAACGAAAATAACCATCGCTATGAAGCAGACAATCCCAATATACCCAAGGAACATTAACCATAGAAAAACAGATACCAATATCAATCCTATTGATTACAGCCTGTCGCATAGGAACATTCAACTCATTACTCAATTTATTTATCGATTTTCTGACATCCCATACAGACAAACACTCTGCATAATTATAACCCTTGAAATATTTAAGCAAACTACCTTGCACTATCAAAGTAGTATTTCGCACTTCAATCTTCATATTCTTCAAAAAACCTACCACTCTATTTGAAGAAGTAGACTTTATCGATATCCTACACGGAATCTCTTCTAAAAAGCAAATCGCATTATCCAATTCACTTTCTTTTATTACAAATTTTATTGTATCATACATAAAAGTATCCTCTTCCTTTATTATTAATATAATAATATTATTTCACTTATTATTATAAACTCAATCCTGAGATTCCAAAAACTCATCAATAGTCCCTATACGATGGCGCAACATCCAATTTAGAATCTCAGAACGTCTAAAACGCAGGAAGGACCTTTTGTTCAGAGTGGATTTATAAAAAGGAATTTCGTGATTAGAAGTCTTTATAAATCGTGCTGCGAGAAAGACTTGTTATTTTACAGACTTCGTCTATACCAATAATATCAGACACTATCATGATGCTTTCTGAAACACCTGAATTTATTCTCATGCCTTTTTCCTTACTTGATTCTGCTGTAGAAACAGCTTTTTTTCTTTTTATCATATCTTTTTTTTAAAATTATGATGCAAAGAAAGGGCACTACAATTAATTTTTCAAATTCATGTTGCGACACAAAGCAAAAACAAAATCGATATATACATCTGAATATCAAACATATATATCGATTTAAAAAAGCGCATTTAATTCAAGGAAGTTATTTTAAGACAGTATACGAGCTATTTCCCTCCGATAATCATCATAAGCCGTGGCTCTATGATGGCTGGCTATTTTCAAATCACCACCATCTTTATCCGCAAAAAACAAGTTAACCAATGAAGCAGAAAATTGTTTAGTCAACTCTTCGACAGCAACTCTCAATAGAGCCTTTGCACCTGTTCTAGAGGTATTCACTTTTATTTTATGCGTTACATCAGAAGCTTCAGATTTAAATATCTTAAAAAAATTACTGAATTCATCTTTGTTACAAAACAGAGATTTAGAACAAAGATATTCATAAACAAGTTTCAATTGCTCCTCCGAATAACAGGAATACATGGGAGAATTGCCGGTTCGTTTAAGACAATCCTTTAATAAACATGAGTAATTATGAAGATTTATATTTTCCAAATATAACAAATCAATCAATAGATGCGCGGCATAATTCCAATCCTGCTGAATACGTATTCCAATTCCACTCTCCTTTTCATATCCCAGCGAATTTATCTTATTACGGATATCGTCTAAAGTGACAGACAACCTGTTCAAGGCATAATAACCTCTCCTAAAAGCCTCTATATTATCACCCTCATTTATTATGCCGTATTTTTCATATTGATTTTCAATAAGTTCATTTATCCGAAAATATTCTTTTTCAAGCGAAGACTTATCATAGCCGACAACATTACGGATGTGTTTCTCCAATTCGGCAGCATCAATAATATCTTTAGTCATCATCAATTTCGCGATAAAATTTTCATATTTTTTCTTTCTCATAATTTTAATTCTTTATTATTATATAATGATTTCAATGTAACTTTCTCTATTTCAGCATCTCCAAAACTATCCAAATAAGTGTTTGTCGTGCTCAAGTCCTTATGACCCATCACCTGACCAATCATTTCACGGGGAACGCCACTGCTCTGTAAAGTCATTGCCATAGAGTGCCTGCTGACGTAACTTGTTAATTTCTCTTGAAAACACAATTCTTCTCCTATTTCTCTCAGTCTCTCATTATACCTGCCCAATCTGCTGCGAAGATGATTGTACAGCTTCTCACCGACATAATCCTTGGAAACAAAAGGCAACAAATAATCACTTACCAACAAGGTATTATCTCGAAACCACTGAAGCAGCAGGCACAATTCATTTGTCAAAGGGATTCTGATGAATCTCGCGTTTTTACTATGCTCCGTCTTATGACGCTTATAGACAAGGTATTTTCCTCCTCCTTCCGATTTTATATTATCACGCTTCAAATATGCCATATCAATGAAGCTCATTCCATAACAAAAATAGGAAAACAGGAAAAGCCGCCTTGCCACTTCTCTAGGCTTATTCGCAAACACAGTATTCATCAGCTTGTCCAAGTACTCCTGTGAAAGATACCTTTTACGGGTTTCTTCCTCCAAAGCAGAGATACAGAAACCGTCTTTCCCGAAAGGATAAGAATTACCTGAATATTCCTTTGTTTTGATGGCACGGTTCAATATAGCACTCAAGGTTTTCATATCATGTTTACGGGTATTACCGCTCCATCCTCTCTTCTCCATGAATTGATTATAGGAATTCACATACTTTATATCTATCTCCTGAAAACAGAGCACATGAAGTTTCTTATCAAACAGCTTCAGATTATAAAGGAGCCTCTCCCACACGTGTGCATTACCTATATGTCCTGTGGCTTTCATCTCCTCTATGCAGAGAACTGCAAAATCAAGAAACTTACCCTGCTTACTCTTATATAAAAAAGCATCAGCAAACTGATTCAAAGTCCAGTCTATTTTATCATGCTCAAAATCAAGTTCAACATTCTGAACACGTGCCAATAATTGGACTAATCGCGCATTATACTCCTTGTAATTAGGACAGACACGCTTGTCACAACGGAAACGCTCACTTTTTTCGTCCCATTCTTCTTTCTTGCCATAAAGACCTAAAGAGATATACTTATGCTTCATGTTTTTTGTTATCCGCAACGAGACAGGATAACTTCCATTCTTTCTTTTATTTGCCGAATGAAGCAATAATTTGAATGTTGCCATATCAAACTAATTATAAATTAATAAATCAAGTGCAAAAATAAAAAGACCACAGTACAAACATCTTATAAATGATTCATAAAAAAAAAGTTAAAAAAAATAGCAACTCCACGAATTCCAAAAACTTCCATTTCTCTAACATATTCCTAAAACTTTAGAAATAACTTAATGCAAATAAAGGAAATCTAATACCATTACAGCCATCAACTATTCCACTGAGCAACAGAAACTTATAAATAAAGCCAATTAAAAAACGTTTTTTTTGAGCAAAAAAGCGCCTGAAAATTTTGCAAATTCCCCGTAAATACGTACTTTTGCACCCGTTAAACAAAACAACGGGGTGTAGCTCAGCCCGGTTAGAGTACGCGTCTGGGGGGCGTGTGGTCGCTGGTTCGAATCCAGTCACCCCGACAAGCTGAGCATGAAGGAGTTTAGTGAAAACTAACTCCTTCTTTTTTTATACTACCCAACATTGATCTTACCTTACCGAAACCAATATTCGGGGTCCAGCGGAAATTTCGCATCATCAGATAAATAAAAAGGGGCAGTTCTTATGTGCCTCTCTCGTATTCGTTATACAGAAATAACATTAATGAAAATATAACAAATAAAGCTGTTAAAGAACTCATCAACCAAAAAAACCTTTTTTTCATTAACTGGTAAGTCCGGATTTCAAAGCTGCGATCAGATATGCTGCCACCGGCACCTTATTCTGTTCCACCGCCCGCATCAGCGCGGGCAGTTGGCTCGGTGCCCACCAGACCGAAAGCTG